>Ga0209172_10002879_pt1 | contig 28411 bp, 28 predicted proteins | sample LarsenN4metaG_FD_184113 | JGI IMG/M metagenome (GOLD analysis project Ga0209172, IMG submission 184113) | Hot spring sediment bacterial and archeal communities from British Columbia, Canada, to study Microbial Dark Matter (Phase II) - Larsen... ... | reverse complement strand
ATCCCGTGACGGGACTCGGTTACGTCCTCGGGCCGAACGTCGCCGCCGGGCTCCTCGGCCTCAGCGCGCTCTTCTTCGTCATCGGCTGGTGGCGGGGCGCCTATCCTCGGATGGCGAAGTTACACCCGTCCCTCGCCCGCGCGGCGCCCCCGAGCCCGTCCGACTTCTGGGCGAATGAGGACAAGGATCACAAGACCGTCCTTCGACTGCAGGAACTCGCGACGGAACGGGAACGGCTCCGCCGTCAGATCCGCGACGCGGAGCGACGGATGCAGCTCCATTCCGCCGACGCGCGAGCCCACTACGAGGCGAAGCGAGACAAGGCCCGGGCGGACCTGAAGGCCGTGGAAGCCGAACTCCGGAAGCTCGAGGAAGCTCGGGCCGCGGAACTCTACGGCTGACATAGCTATTAGGCGAAGCTTCGTTTCTCCCTCCCGGCATGGACTTCAAGCTCGTCGTCGCGGTGCGATCGGACCTGGACCTGTCCAGGGGAAAACTCGCGGTCCAAGTGGCTCATGCCTCCGTCATCGCGGCCCTCGAGGCGAAGGCCCGTCACCGCCGTTGGTTCTCGGCATGGTTATCCGAAGGCCAGAAGAAGGTCGTCGTCCGCGCGTCGAGCGTGGCGGAACTCGAGGCCCTTCTCAAGAAGGCCCGCGGCCTCGGTCTTCCCGTGGCCCTCGTGGAGGACGCGGGCCTCACGGAGCTGCCTCCAGGCACGGTCACGTGCCTCGGCCTTGGTCCGGGTCCGAACGAACTCGTGGACCAGGTCACGGGGCACCTGAAGTTGATGTGAATGAAGCCCAAGTCGCGCTTCCTCGGGATCGACGATGCACCCTTCCGCTTCGGCGATTCCCGAGTCCCGATCGTCGGGGTTGTCGTCCAGGCGCCCGCCTACATTGAGGGCGTCCTCACGACAGATGCCGAGGTCGACGGCACGGACGCGACCGAGCGGGTCTCGATGATGATCCGCCGCTCACGCTACCGAGAAGGACTCGCAATGGTCTTCGTAAATGGCGCCGCGGTCGGCGGATTCAACGTCCTCGATGTGGACGCCCTGCGCGAGACCGCGGGCGTACCCGTCGTCACGATCACACGAAGGCGGCCAGACCTGGCCGCGATCGAGAAAGCCCTCCGGTATCGGTTCGCGGACTGGCAGGCGCGCCTCGCCCTCATCCGCAAGCACGGCGTCGAGGCGATGCCCACGAAGCACAAACCGCTGTACGTGACCTATGTCGGCGCCTCGCGCCACGAGGTGCGGGAGGCGTTGGCCCTCACGACCGTGCGCGGCGCCTTGCCGGAGCCGCTGCGCGTTGCGCACCTCGTCGGGACCGCCATCGTCCGCGGGGAGTCCCATGGCCGTGCATGAAGCGGGCTTGCCTACGAGGGGCTCGCGGCGATCCCGGCGAACTGCAGCGCCTCCTCGACCTGATTCCGCGTTCCGTAGACCGTAACCCGTGCTTCCGTCTCCTCGATCCGAACACGCAGCTCCGTAACCTTCCGACGGGGCGCGACGCCGAGGATCGTGATTTCCCGAGCCCGGCCCGGTTCCTCCGCGAGTATCGGGAGATTTGCCCGGTCCCACCAGCCATATAAGCGAACGAAGCCGCCGAAGACCGCCACCACCGCGATCGTGCCCAGGATGGCAGAGATCAGATCCCCGCGTCCGAGAAATACGCTCAGGACCGCGAGGAGGAGACCGAGGTACCCGAGGTACATGAGAAGCGGCACAAGGCGCGCGGTGCGAAGCGCGGGATACGACGGGGCAAGCAGACGCGCGGACTTCGGCCGCAGCTCGAGGATCAGGCGCAGTGGGACCCCTTCCAGATCTGACCGAAACAGAAGGCGCTCCTTCATGCTGAGGCCATGGCGTCGTCCGCAAATAACACTGCGGGCGGTCCTCCGGCTCGGTGATGCCTGCTGCGAACATACAGGCAGCGAAAACTCACTTGATCGCATAACGCAAGAGGGCCGCGATCCCGCCGAGGGCTTCCAGCTTTTCTCCGGCCTCGTGATGTCGGCTGATGAGGACGACATTGCCCCGCGCGGCCTCTGTGCGGTGGAGGAGGTCCTCCACGAGGGGGTCGCGGACGTGGGCATCCACAGCGAGGAGAGTCTCGACGGCTCCCGCATCCACGGCTTCGGCCACCTCGGCCCGGCCATACGCGCACGGACGTTGCATCGCGATGGCCTCGAGGAGGCGTTCCACGAGGCCCGTCTCGAGCGCGACCCGCGATTCCTCGAAGACCTTCGTCCCGACGCCGGACCGAAGGGCCTCCTGGATCCCACGCATCCCGGCGTAGGAGGTCCCGTGGATGTGGACCTTCCCCGCGAGCCCGGGTTCGCGCTCCCGGAGGAACCCGGCGAATTCATCCCGCGTGAACCCGGGGCCCACGATCACGAGCCGCTCGCCGAGCTCCGTCGTCCGCAGAACACCCCGGATCTCGTCGAAGAAAATGGCCCTCGCGTCGCCCGTCGCGTACATCTTGCCATGGCCGGGGGCACGGATCGTCGCCAGGGCCTGGATGCCGTACTGCCGGAGCTGCGCGACAAGAGCCTCTTCGTCATCGAGCGCGAGGAACGTGATCTTCGGCTTCTGCGCGGCGGCCACGGCCTCGTCGATCCGGCGCAGCTCGTGGGGCTTCCACCGCTCCTTGCGGATCGTGACGACATCGTCCACAGCCACGTTGAGGGTGTGGTGGTGCCCGAGATCCTGGGGCCCCTCCACGATGACGCCGCCGAGCCGGAGCCGGTCTGAGAAGGCCTGGAACTCGGCCGACTCGATTCGGAGTGTCAAGGTGACGCGGACCTTCTCCGTGCGCTCGGGGCGAATCTTGTCGGCTTTCGATTCTTCCCTCCGATACGTGGACCCTCGAACGTGGTCTCCCGGGACGACGAGGTTGTGGAGATGCCAGAGGTCGTCCGCGTTCTCCACGCGAAGCCTGATCTCGCCTGTTTTGAGATCGCGGTGGAGGACGCGCATCCCGCGACTTATGGGGACGCGCCCTATTTCTGGCTATCGAAAGGATCGCACCAAAGGCGTCCGGGGATCCTCACGAATCCTCGGGAGATTATTATATGGCTATATGCATGCAACGAATCCGACCGATGGTTCCCCCCAGGTAAGGGATCAGCCAGAGGCATCCTCCGAGGGCCCGACGCAAAATAGGGGGGAGAAGGCGGGCAGGCAATCCCTTGCGGGTGTTCCTGGCGCCCGCGGTCCCTGGTATCCGATTCCGGAGCACGGCGCTGGGGAGGTGCGTGTGGGAGCCGACTTACGGCTACCCGCCTTCGGAAATCCATGATTCGCCCGGACCATAAATGATGGGGAGCCTCTATCATAGGTGGTTCTGGATTCTGAACCTGGGAAAGTGATCGCAACCCTTGTCGGGGGAAAAGGGGTTGACGCCAGGCTTCCTGACCCACGCGCACCCGTTCGACCCGCGCTGTTTCACAGGATAACGCCGTAGCCGATGAGACGCCACTTGCCGCCGATCCGGCGCGAGACGGCGACGCGCTGGCCTCGCTCCGCGATCACGGGGATCTTCAAGGTCATGTCCGCCCGGTCCTCCCGGGCCGACGTCACGACGCCGACCGTGGTGGCCGTGCCCACGGAGACCATCAGAGGCTCCGAAGTCTTGATGCCCTCGACCTTGAGGTCCTCCGCCGTCCCGACGACCCGCTCGAGCAAGTGAACTTCGATCGTCATCTTCCCAAGGATCTCCGGCAGGGATCCTGGCGGCCCAACGACGCGCCCCACGAGGCCGTCCGACTTCGTCAGGACCGGGTCCAGGTTCGTCCCCACGGCGATGAGCCCGCCCGGTCGGACCTCCTTCCGGGACCCGCCCCCCGAGCGGAGCGAGCGGACCTCCGTCGTGAGGTCCCGCCACTCTGTTCGGTTCCCCACGGTCACGGGCCGTCCCGGAGCGATCTCGATTTCGTCCCCGATGCGGATCTTCCCTTGGAGGAGACTCCCGCCCACGACGCCGCCGACGATCTTCTCCGGTCCGATTCCGGGCTGGTTGACGTCGAAGGATCGGGCGACGTACATCTTCGCGGGCTTCGTCTCATCATGGGGCTTCGTGGGGATCGTCTCCTCGATCGTCATCAGGAGGGCGTCAAGGTTGACGTCGTGGTGAGCCGAGACGGGCACAATCGGCGCGCCTTCCGCGACGCTCCCCTTCACGAACGCCTGGATCTGGCGATAGTTCTCCTCGGCCTGCCCTGCGTCGACGAGGTCGATCTTGTTCTGGACGATCACAATCTTGTCGACCCCAATGATGCCGAGGGCCATGAGATGCTCCTTCGTCTGCGGCTGAGGACACGGTTCGTTCGCGGCGATCACGAGCATGGCGCCATCCATGATCGCGGCCCCGCTGAGCATCGTCGCCATCAAGGTCTCGTGGCCGGGCGAGTCCACGAAACTGAGGATGCGCCGCAGCTCGCCCTTCGAGCCGCAGTGCTTGCACACCTCCGACGCGGAGTAGTTCTGGGGCGGCTCGCATTTCGGACATTTGTAGATGGCCAGATCGGCGTATCCGAGGCGAATCGAGATGCCGCGCTTGATCTCCTCGCTATGCCGGTCTGTCCGCTCCCCGGTAAGCCGCTCGGTGAGGGTGCTCTTCCCATGATCGACGTGGCCGACGACCCCGATGTTCACAACGGGCTGGGCCGGGACCTTCATCGAGCCTGCTCCTTCCAGGCGTCCTCGATGGATTTCGGTCCGCGCTGGACGATCTTCAGGTTCAGTTGAAGGATGTCCGGCGAGATCGCCTGGCCGCGAACGGTCTTCTTCTTTCGGAGGCCTGGCCGGTGGGGATGGTGGCCGAGCCCTCCGCTCAGGAGGATCCGACGTCGGCGTGGGCCCGTGAGGTCGCTGCGCATCGGAAAACCGTCCTTGTCGCTACCGCCGGTGATCTGCAGCTTGTACCCCGGCAGGCCGACAAACAGACCGTCGATATCCTCGCCGATTTTCTTGCCGAGGAGGGCGTTCGCGTAGTGGCCCGTGATGTCCCGTGTGAAGGAGCGACCCGCCTTCGGGTCCGCGATGACCGCCTTGAACTCCGCCATAGAATTTCCCTGGAGGTGTCGCGCTGATGCGAGCCTTTCATAAAAGCGTTTCCCCGCGCGTGGGTGCGCAATGGACGCGAACGACTGACGGAGGGAACCATCGCGCGCTTCGGGCCTTGGAGCCTGCGGGCGATACCGCGCCGTTCGAAGCGTCGCAAGTACTCAGAGAACCAAAAAGGCTATCCCCCCTGAGACCGCTCCCATTCCGGGGTCGGGGAGAGGCCGATGGGAGGCCGAGGACGGAGAGCGGCGGCGAAGGTGGGTCTGGGCACCGCGTTTGTCCTGGCGGGGATCGGTGTGCTCGTATACGCGTCGCAGCTGTCCGCCTGGCTCCTCGGAATCCTGGGGTCGACCGCGGGAGGGACAGGGGACTCATCGAACGTCACCGGGCTCGGGGCGCCCACACTCGCGGCCTACATCCCCTTCGTCATCTTCGGACTCGGCTTCACCCTGTTGGGGATTGGAGGCAACTTCTTCCGGAGCCTCGTCATGGCACCCGCCCTGGGACTCGGGATGGGTGGATCCTCGGCGGCGCCCGAGGAGGTACTGGCTCGGGTGGAGGCACAAATGGCCCGGCAAGGCACTCCACCGTCGAGCCTCGCTGGCGAAACGGCAGCGGGGCTCGGCGCTCCATCGAAGCCGATTGTGAGGGTCAAGTGTCGCAGCTGTGGTTTCCTCGAGAGGGAGGACGCGGTCTACTGCAGCAGTTGCGGGAAGCCGATCTAACGAGGAGCCACAAGGCAGCAAGCGGAGCGCCGGACCGAATCACACATCGCGAAAGAGCCCGAGAACCCCTCCGAGCTCGCGGTACGTCGCGAGGACCGCACGGCCCTCGTCTTCGGATAGGCGATCGATTTCCGCGAGCCCTTCGGTTAGCTGTCGGAGGCGGTAGATCGCATCGTCCGTCTGGAGGTCGTCGTTCATCGCCTTCATGAACGCGTCCTTCGTTCGGCGAAGCAAGGCGATCACCTTGTCGCGGATTCCGGATCCCTTGGCCGCGTGCGCCCTGCGGAGCTCAGCGAGCATCGCATCGTACTCTTCTTGGGTGCGGCGGAAGCAGTCGCGGTCGTACTCGACGTCCTCGCGGTAGTGGGACTTCAGGAGACAAAGGCGGATGACCTCACCAGGATAGTCGCGCAAGATCTCGCGGATCGTCACGAAGTTCCCGAGGCTTTTCGACATCTTCTCCCGCTCGAGGGTGATGAACCCGTGGTGCATCCAAGTACGGCACCATTCCTTGCCCCAAGCTCCCTCAGCAATCATCGCCTCGCTCTCGTGATGCGGGAACTTGAGGTCCTCGCCGCCGCCGTGGATGTCCAGGGGCACTCCGAGGTACTTCGCCGCCATTGCATTGCATTCGACGTGCCAGCCCGGACGGCCCTCGCCCCAGGGGCTCGGCCAAGAAGGCTCGCCAGGCCGCGACTTCTTCCAAAGGGCGAAGTCGAGGGGATGTTCGCGCCCGCTCCCAGCGGGAAGTGGATCCACGACGACCTCTTCGAAGCGCTTATGCGAGAGGATCCCGAAGGTGTGCGTTGCTTTGCGGGTTCGGAAGTAAACGTCGCCGTCAACGATGTACGCATACCCACGATCGAGGACACGCTGGATCACCCCGATGATCTCGGGGATATGCTCGGTCACCTTGGCATAGTGATCGGCGGGCCCCACGTTCAGGGCGGCCATGTCCTCCAAGTAGGCCCGGATATAGAAGTCCGCGTATTCGAGGGGCGACAGGCCCTGTTCCTTGGCCCGGCGGATGATGACATCCTCGATGTCCGTGAAGTTCTGGACGTACGTCACTCGATGGCCGAGGAACTCGAGGTACCGGCGCGTCGTGTCGAAGTGGATGTAGGAGCGTGCATGGCCCAGGTGGCTGTAGTCGTAGGTCGTGGGCCCGCAGACATACATGCGGACCGAACCGTCGGGGCCAGGGCGGAAGGGCTCCTTCCTCCGGCTTCGCGTGTTGTAGAGAACGAGCCCCATCGACAGCCTAGGCGTTCACGGTCCCCTCTTAGTTAAAGCCTTGTCCTGCGCCGTTCGAAGACCGCATAGCTTGAGGCGATAGATCGGGCGAGCGGAGGCAGATGCCTTCGAGGAGCATCGAGACGAAACCTATTTGGCGTCCGAGCCTTTCTTCTTTCGGCGGAGGGCCGATAGATCAGCGGAAGATCGCCGCCTTCGCAAGGCGGAAGCCGTGGGTTCAAATCCCACTCGGTCCATCGCGATGAGGACCCGCGAGCGAAGGGGGGAGCTGGACCTCCTACGCCTTCGAGATCACGATGTTTTTCACATGCGGCGTTTCGTCAGGTGGCTCCTGGATGAGGTACGTGACGTATCCTGAACCCACGTTGAAGTGAATCACGCTCACCTTGCGGTTGAGATCCACCAGCGCCTTGCCTGACCTACGCTTCATCGGCGTTTCTCCAAGAAGCGACGGCCGACCGGAGGCATAAAGAGTCTTGCGCAATCGTCAATACTGATAAGGGAAACGAATCCAAGCGGCCGCGCCTCCGGTTGTTCGACGATTGTCTCACGTCGTTCGAGGGATGTCAGAAGGAAACTGGCCAAACTTTTAATATCGACAGAGGGCCAGTAATAGGCGGGCATTGGAGAGCACATGATCACGAGGGAGAAGCTCGCGCGTGCAATCGAGCTTCGGCTCGGACATCCCCATGAACAGGCACAGGCGGAGGCCGACCGGGTCCTGGGCTACTTCGGGTTCCACACCGTGATCATCGACAACGCCATCGACCCCGATGATCGCAAGCTCTTCTACACCCTCCACGATGCCAAGCTCCTCCGAAGCTCGATCGAGACGACGCCCCTCCTGGATGGCCGGAACTGGCGCATCTTTTATTGGGAGCTGCACGAGTCCGATCTCGACCGGATCGTCGAGGAGGCTTCGAAGCCACCTTCGACGCCGGTGTACGAGTCCCTCCCGGAAGAGGCTTGGTCACACGCGTACGTTTCGGCCTGAACTAGTCGGGCCACGCCTGGGCCCCGATGAGAGGAACGAAGGCGCATGGCGTCCCTTCTCGCACCTCAAGGCTCCCGTCGGGGTTCCGTTGCGCGATGGCAAGGATCTGCATATGGGGCGATCGGCCGATGGGCGCGATGATCCGCCCGGTGCCTGAAAGCTGTTCGATCCAAGGCTCCGGAATCCGCGGGGCGCCCGCGGTCGCCATGATGCAATCGTAGGGCGCACGGGCCGGGTAGCCGAGGCTCCCGTCGCCGACGACGATCTCGATGTGGGCGAAGGACACGCGCGCGAGGTTCGCGCGGCCCCATGCCGCGAGTTCTGGGATTCGCTCAATCGAGACGACAGCGTCGGCACCGGCGAGGCAAGCCAAGAGCGCCGCATGGTAACCGGATCCCGTCCCGATCTCGAGGACGCGTTCGCCGAACTGGATGCGCGCCTCCTCAAGCATGATCGCAATCATCGATGGCGCGGAGATGGTCTGGCCATGACCGATCGGCAACGGTGTGTCTGCGTACGCGTCGTCCCGATCTCTCTCGAGGACGAACTCCTCCCGAGGCACGCGAAGGAACGCCTCACGGATCCGCGGATCGCGAATGTGATGGGAGCGCACAAGGTGGTCGGTGAGGCGAGCGCGGGCCGCGCCGAAATCCGTGCGCGTCGTCACGGGTTTCGGAAGCGACCCGCAACGGAATAAACGTTCGCGGCCACGACCTACTTTTGCACGGTGAACCTTCCCGCGCGAATCCCGTTCTAAACACTTCGAGGTTTCTCCCATCACCCTTAAATACCGTAACTTAATTGGGCCGCCGACTCCGGCTCAGCCGGATGCGTCAGCAAGGGAAGGGCACGACCCGTCGACAGGAGCGATATCCGAATGTCTCCAAGTGGTCACCGTGGATTCGGGGCACTCGTCCTGCTCGTCCTCCTCGCCCTGAGCGGGCTGGCGGTGCTCCCATGGAATGTGCAGGCCCAGGCGAACCAGATCATTGGGCTGGTCTACGATTGCGGTAGTCCGGCCACGTTCGTCGCTGGCGCAACGGTGACCCTAACGGACACGAGCGCCGTGCAACCGATCCGCACGACCACGACGGCGGGAGACGGAACCTTCAGCTTCACCCCAAACCCAGGCTACTACACCGTCAAGATCGGGAAGAGCGGATACTTCGAGAACGGCACGGCGAGTCCCATTCGATTCGACGGCACGTCGACCGTGAACCTCGTCATCTGCCTGAAGAGCACGCCGACCCCAGGCCAGACCCTCACCGTCACCGTCGAGGCATCCGGGACGGGAGCCCCCATCGCGAACGCCACCGTGGATGCTTTCTGGGCCCCGGAGGGACAAGTCGTTGCAACGGCCAAGACCGGTGGGACGGGCCAGGCCAACCTAACCCTGTGGGCCGGCACCTTCGAGTTGCGAACGAAGGCGGCAGGCTTCTCGCCCGACGTCCAGAACGTGGATCCTGGGGTGACGCCCAGTGTAACCGTCACCCTTGGAGGCGGCGTGACGGTCACCGGGCATGCGCGGAATAGCACCGGCGCTTTTCTCTCCGCGGGTCTCACCGGGGCCCTGTATAACTTGGCGCCGGCGGCGTCCCTCGGCCTCAAGGTCATCCCGGCGGAGGTCACGGGGAGCCTCTACATCTTCCATGCTCCGCCGGGCAGCTATCGAATGGTCGTCGACGCGAACGGGTACCTCGCGAACGCGACGACCGTGACCTTGAGCGTGGGGCCCCCCCGGGTCATCGATGTAACCCTGGCGCGTTCCTCCGAAGAGACATTCCAGACGATCATGGTCTACGGCGCAACCGACTGGAGCAACCTCACGGGGCATCGTAACGTCACCCTCAATCCGGACAGCACGTACCCCGGACTCGAGCCGGCGGGCGTCCGAGACCTGCGCCTCCAGATCGACTTCACCTTTGGCACGAGCGGGACCCGCGACGGCCTCGTCGACGCCGCGGAGGAGGCCGCGTTCCAGAGCTGGCTCGTCGGGAACGGGCCGTTCTACACGACGACGGACGGGTTCCTGACCACAAATAGCAAGGCGTACATCTCGTCCACAACGTACACGGTCGGCATCGCGGGCCTGCAGGTCTACGGTGGCAAAGTCTGGATCAACGGGACGACTTCGTACGCACTCAAGCAAACCCCGTACATCCCCGTGGGCGCCCCGAGGTACTTCGTGAACGTCACGGCCCGCCCGGACACGAACGTCTCGGTGCACAAGAATGAATCCGTCGCCCTCGACCTGCCACCGACCTACGAGCGAGGCAGCACGACGACCGTGGGTAACGTCACGGTATACGCTTTCCTCGTACCCATCGTGGACCCGGGCGTTGCCGGCGCGCCAGTCCAGGCGCGCATGACCGTCGAATGGTCCATGGCCGGCGTTGCACGCGGGAAGGTCGTCGCTCCCGTCGGCAAGTTCCACGCCGTCAATGCTTCCTACGAGAACTACCTCGCCTACGTAGCGAACAACACGACGATAACCTTCAGCGCGGAAGACAGCACGGATCCCGTCTCGCCGATCACGGCAGCCAACTTCACGTGGCGGTTCCTGGCGAACACGTCCGAGGGGGCCCTGCCGCAGAACATCGGCTACGGGATCCGGTCGAACTTCACCTACACAACGTATGGATGGTTCACCGTGAACCTCACGGTGCGCCAGGCGGGGGGGAACTTCACGTACCGGAATATCTCCGTCGTCGTGGACTCGTCGCCGCCCATCGGGAAGATGCGGACAAATCGTACCGGTACCGGTGAGGCGACCGGCACGCTGCAAGTCAACCAGGACACGATCGTTCGATTCGACGGTGGCCTCTCCACGGACCTCGCCTTCCCTGGCAAGTCGGGGATCATCCTGAACGGCGGCTATTCCTGGGACTTCAACGGGGATCGGATCGCGGACGCCGTGGGTCGAGTCGTGAACTGGACTTTCGAGAAGCCGGGTAACTTCACCGTTAACCTCACCGTGACGGACAGCGTGGGCTGGAAGTCCCCGAACGCCTCGCTAACGGTCGTCGTGGCCGACACGGAACCTCCATCGCCGAGCTTCGTGATCCTCAACCCCTTGGAGGATTACGCGGTCACGACCCAGCTCGAAGAAAAGCATCCGTACACCTTCAACGCCTCCGGGACGACGGACAACTACAATACGCGCGCAGAGCTGAATTACACATGGACGATCCCCGGCCCCGTCGAGGGGCGCGCGGGCACGAACCACACGTTCTACGGGATGAACATCACCTTCACCTGGACGGAGTGGAACAACAGCTACAAGGTCGTCCTCAAGGTGAAGGACACGGGATTCGGCTCGGGCACGCCGAACACGGGGACATTGACGCAGAACATCAGCGTGAACATCATCCCGCGGCTTCACCCCGATCTCTTGGCGGTCCAGGCGAGCCTCAAGGGCCCGACCTCCGTCGAGGAATCGGCTACGTTCACGGTCTCCGTCAACGTGACGAACAAGCCCGACCGAGGATCCGCCGGCAACGTGACGACCTCCTTGTACGTCGTCGTGGGCGGGGCCTCGACGCTCCTGACCCAGACCGCGGACTGGTACCGGAACGGAACGCCGACCTCCGACCGCACGATCCGAGCGGGCGAGACGGTCACTCTCGTATTCCGGGCGTCGATCAGCGGCCAAGGGAACAAGACCTTCCGGGCCTGCGTGACGGATCTGGAGGAACCCTACACCTGGGAGTTCGACAACTGCGCGACGCAGGCGGTCTTCGTCGGCCAGGCCGCATGGGTCAATTGGGCAATCTACGGCAGCATCGCCGGAGTGCTGGGCGCGTTCGTCTTTGCCGTGTACTACCGTCGGAAGGTCCGAGCGGGTGAGTGGCGCAGGATCGGGCTCCTCGATCGCTCCGGAAAGAAGGAAGCGGCCCCCGGCGAGAAGAAAGCAAAGAAAGAGGTCAAGGAAGAGAAGAAGCGCCTCTGAGGGCTTCCCTCTTCCACTTTCCCTTTTACATCTCACGGGGCGCCTTGAGCCCGAGGCACTCGAGTGCGTTGGCCAGGACGATCCTCGAGGCGTCCACAATCCGAAGGCGCGCGGCCCGAAGCCCGGGCTCAGCGGAGAGCACCGGGCAGTCCCGGTAGAATTCGTTAAACTGGGATGCGAAGTCCGTCGCGAACGACGCGACCGCATGGACGCGGCGTGTCGCGGCCGCGTCGGCGACCGCGGACGGGAACTTGGCAATCCAGCGGAGGAGGCGTTGCTCGGCCGTATGCACGAGCAGGCGCGAATCTCCACGGCCCTGGCTTCCAGCCTTATCGAGGATGCCGCAGGCGCGGGCGTGCGCGTATTGGAGGAAGGGCGCCGAGTTTCCTTCGAAGTGGAGGGCCTCTTCCCAGCGGAACACGATCCGTTTCTCGGCCTGAACGCGGACGATGTTGTACCGCACCGCGCCCACGCCGACGATCTCGGCGATCTCACGTTTCCGTTCCTCGGGAAGATCCTCGCGGCGCTTTCGCACCTCCTCGTACGCTCGCTCGACCGCTTCGTCGATGAGGTCGTCGAGGTTCACGACGAGGCCCTTCCGGGTGGACATCCGACCCTCGGGCAGGTTCACGAAGGCGTAGAATATCGTCTCTGGAGCCCAGTCGATGCCCATGAGTTTGAACGCGGCCTTGAGCCGCTCGAACGTGAGCTTCTGGTCTTCGCCGAGGACGTTGACCGCGACGTCGCAGCGCTTCATCTTGTCTAGGTGGTACGCAATATCCCGGGTCGTGTACAGGGAGGTGCCGTCGCGCCGGACAAAGAAGTATTTCGCTGCGTCGCCCTCGAGCCCGGTCGACGACAGGTCGAGGAAGTGGGCTCCGTCCTCCTCGCGGCTGAGCGGCATGAGACGATCAATCACGCGTTGAACGTGACCTCCCAGGATGAGATCGCTCTCCCAGAAGAATGAATCGTAGGACACGTCGATCCGGCGAAGGGTCTGGAGGATGCCGCGCAGGACCGCCTCGCCGACCGCGCGGATTTCTCGCGTGAGGGCAACATCGCCGTGCTCGAACCGCTGGATGAGGGCCTCGATGTCCTTGCGCATCTGAGGGTCCTTCTCGAGAAGAGCGGTCGCTTTCTGGTAGTACTTGACGACGCGGTAGTCGTCCTTGTCTCGGTCCGGAGGACCAGCCTCGTCCGGGGAGAGATGCCGAACGCCCCAATACTGGACCACCATCTGCTTGCCCACATCGTTCACCAGGTATTCGCACGTCACATTGTAGCCCGCGAGTCGCATCACACGAGCGAGGGCGTCGCCAAAGATCGGATTGCGAGCTCGGCCAACATGAACCGGACCCGTCGGATTCACGCTCGTGTGTTCGAGAAGGACCTTCTCCGATCTCCTGGGCGAGCGGCCGTACGTCCCTCCCATCGACGCCACCGCTTCGAGAACAAAGGCTGCGAAAGCCGCCGGATCAACGACGAAATTGACGTATCCGCCTTCCGGCGTGAGACGTTCAAAGGGCGCAGGTACCTCTGCCTTGGCCGCCTCGGAGGCCACGTCCACAGGGGAGCGACGCAACTCCTTGGCATAGGCGAACGTGGAGAAGCTGAACACTCCCTTGCCAAAGGGAGCCTCCTCCAGGGCAGTGGGCGAAGTCACACCGAGGACTCGTTCGCAGGCCAGTCGGACTTCGTCGGCCTGCGCGCGGAGAGCTTCCCATGGATTGTAGTCCTCCAGTTTCATCCCGGGTGCTCCTCACCCATCACGTCACCCGATAACGTAGGATCGCCGCGATTCCGCCGAAGGCTTTCACCAGCAGTTGCCCTTCTTCGGAGTCGCGCGAGACAAGTTCGACCTTTGCCCCCGTGGCCTCGGCCCGCGACGTCAGGTCTTCCACGAGGTCGACGTTCTCGAGGAGCGTCAGGGCACCTCCGTCGACGGGACAGGGACCCGGGCCCTCGCCCCGCGCGAACGTCTTCTCGCCCTCCCAATCACCGTTGCCGCAGCGGAGCTTGGCCCGCACCTTTCGGAGGCCTTCGGACACGAGGAGGATCTCCACCGCCCCGAGGGCGATCGCACGGCGGACTTCCTCCTCTCCGTACGCAGCGAGGCCACCATCCTCCTTCCGGACCTCCTCCATGAACCGTTGCACGAGGGCCTTCTCGCGCATGAGGTCGACGCCCTCGAGGGCCTCCTTCGCCTTCTCGACGAGCTCTCGAAGGCCGTATTCGTTCGTGTAGCCCACATCGAAGAACGTGGGCAGGATCTTCTTGCGGAGCTCGTGATGGATGTACTCCTGGGTCGCGAAGTATTCCTTCGTGTACCCGGGCCCGCCGACCAGGATTCCACGAAGCTCCGGCTTGCCGAGGTAGGCCTCCGTCATGAGGTCCCCCACCTTTCTGTACCACTCGTGCGCCGCGATCTCGATGAGTCGCTCGAACCGCCGGGCACTCTGCCCGCCCATTCGATGCTTTGAAGGGACAAGGGATTGAAGGTTCTTGATCACTTCGATACGCTTCCCGCGGAGCAGCCCCAGGGTCGCCTCGGACCGGTCGATGACGAGGAGCCCGTACACCTGCTTCTCCACGAGCATTTCGTGGAGCGGCTCGGTGTAGAACTTCGCGTCGCATCGATACAGGAACGACAGCACGGGTTCCGGCGGCTCGAGGACATGCGTGACCATTTCGGTCTGGTCCGCGCCGACCTGGCGATGCCCCGCAAACACGACGAGACCGTTCGGCGGCGGCTGCCGATATCCTCGGAGCCGCTGGAGGGTCGACTCGATGGCCTGCTGCACATGCTTCCTCGTGCTCGCGCTCTTGATGTTCGAGGACTGGGAGTACTCGTTCCGCAGGTAACTCGTCACATCGGAGACCTGCCGGCTCGGAGGCACATAGACGGTGACGAGCTCCGTCCCGCGACCCTGCGCCAGGTCGATCTCCTCGAGGGCGCGGCGAAACCGATACTTGTCCAGGCTTGAGATTTCCTCCATCCCTTCACCACAGCGTATTTATCGTTCATTACCTTTTGTGTGCCCTCCGGAAATCACATGGAGAAAGTCGTGGTTTCTCTCGGAGGATCCATCCTCGTGCCAGGGGACCAGGACGCGCGATATCTCGCGGACCTCGCGGCGGTGCTGCGCGAGGCCTCGACCCACGTGAAGCTCTTCGCCGTGACGGGGGGCGGACGGTTCGCGCGGTACTACATCGAGACCGGGAGGGCCCTCGGCATCGGTGAGCGCACCCTCGACGCGTTCGGGATCGACGCCACGAGGCTCAATGCGCGGCTCCTCGCCGCCGCCCTCCAGGGGAGCACGAACCGCGAGCCTGCACGAACCTATGCAGAGGCCGCGAAGTTCGCGAGGCGGCACCGCATCATCCTCATGGGAGGCACGCGCCCGGGCCACACGACGGACCGCGTGAGCGCGTCCCTCGCACGTGTCGTGCGTGCCGCGAGGATCGTGAACGCAACGTCCGTTGCGGGAGTGTTCAGCGCGGATCCAAGAGAGGACCCGCACGCCCGGCTCCTCGAGCAGATCACTTTCGAAGATCTTGCGGATCTCATGAAGACGGGACGCTGGCAGGCCGGCCCGAGCGTGGTCTTCGACCCTGTGGCCGCGCGGGTCCTCGCGCGCGTACGCATCCCGATGGCGGTCGTGAACGGCCGCGACCTCACGGCCCTCCGCCACGCGATCCTCGGGCTCCCCTTCCGTGGGACCCTTGTGACGGATTGAGGGATCTCGTGCGCGCGGGGACCTGGTACTTCGGGCTCGGCGCCCTCGCGTTGCTCTCGGCGGCCATCGCGGCCGCGCTCGCGCTCGTGGGCGTGGCTCTCGCAGACCCGGCGGCCGCGGGCGCTTCGGCCCTGTGCTCGGTCGTCTTCCTCATCCCGGGGCTCGTCTTCCTTGGCCGCGGGAGGTATCTCCGGATACGGGAGTCCGTCCTCGGACGGATCGCGGCCCTCGCCGAGTCCCGCGGGGTCGTCGACATCGAGGGCCTCGCGGAGGAACTCACGCTCCCGCGAGAGGATGCGGAACGCCTGCTCCGGTGGTCCGTGCGCGAGGGCCGGTTGCGCGGGACAGTCGACCCGCGGGGGCGGTTCGTCGCAGCCACGGCTCCGCGATGCCGATCCTGCGGAGAACCCCGGGTTCGCGAGCTGAGCCTCGCCTGCCCTGCGTGCGGCGCTTCAGGATCCCGAGGGGGACCAGCGTGAAATTCCGAGGGTTCGTCGCGGTCGACCTCCTTCCCGGGGACCGCCTCCTGAGCCTCGCCCACGATCTCGGCACTTCGGGAGCCGACCTGAAGCTCGTGCGGATGGACCAGCTCCACCTCACCCTGAAGTTCCTGGGTGATACGGAGGAGGGACTCACCCCGGAGATCGTCGCGTCGATAGCGGAGGCGTGCCGCGGGATCGAGCCCTTCGTCGTGCGCCTGCAGGGCACCGGGGCCTTCCCCAGCCTGTCTCGCATCAACGTTATCTGGGTCGGCATCCTCGGCGGGGAACCCCTCGGGAGGATCGCGGTGTCCCTCGACGCGTCCCTGGACGCCCTTGGATTCCCGCGGGAGAACCGGCCCTGGAGCCCCCACGCGACCCTCGCCCGAGCGAAGAGCGGTCGCGGACTCGACCGGGTCCGGGAGATCCTCGAGACCTACCGGGACGAAGCCCTCGGAGATCAGCGCATCGATCGTGTCCGACTCAAGAAGAGCGTCCTCACGCCAACGGGTCCCGTGTACTCGACAATCGAGGAGGTCCCGCTGGCCCGGTAGATGTCCGTCGCTGGGTCCTTAGGCCTTCCCTTCCGCGAGGAAGTAGAGCTTGTCCCATTCAATCGCATGCTTCAGCCGATGCTTCTGCAGCACCCGGCTCACCTGTTCGGTGACGCGCGCGACCTCGACCGTCTTACTGCGACTGTAGATATAGAACTCGACGCGGTCCGAGATCGGGAACATCAGCCGCATCGTTCCTTCGCGGTTGTAGCCCTCGGGCTTACGGTTCTTCCGAAGGTCCCGGAGGTTCTCCTCGACGAGGACCTCAATGACCTCGGGGTCCGGCGGGAGCTGCTGGCTCTCCTCCAGGAACGTCAGGAGCATGGGGCGGAATGCGGGGACGAGGTTCTTCCATCTAACCTTCTTGTCGAACCGGATGTGCCCGCTCCGCGCCCGCATGGCCCCGGCCCAACGCCCCGGGCGTATATAACGCTCACCGACTCGCGCATCCGCACGAAGCCCGAGGCGCATTACCCTTATGTGGAGGAACCCCTTCGCGCGCTTGGATGAAGAGCGCGTTGACGATCGCGGGGAGCGACTCCGGCGGCGGCGCGGGGATCCAAGCGGACCTGAAGTCTTTCGCCGCCGTCGGCGTGCATGGCACGTGCGTGATCACGTGCATCACGGCCCAGAACACGCGGTCCGTCGACTCCATCTTTCCGCTGCCACTCGAGGAGATCCAGAAGCAACTTAGGGCGGTCATTTCCGACTTCGAGATCGGTGCCGCGAAGACGGGAATGCTGTACTCTGCGGAGATCGTAAGGACCGTTGCGAAGGAAATCGGAAGGACGAAGTTCCCTCTCGTCGTAGATCCCGTGATGGTCGCGACCGTCGGAGCCCCCCTGCAGCAGGATGGATTCCGCGAGGCGCTCGTTGAGCATCTGTTGCCCCACGCTATGCTCGTGACGCCGAACCGCTACGAGGCCGAGCGCCTCGCTGGGGTTCGAGTACGAGACACCAATGACGCAGAAAGGGCGGCGCGGATCATTCGGAAGCTCGGCCCGGCCGCGGTCCTCGTGAAGGGCGGCCACCTCGGCACGAAGCTCGTCGATGTCTTCTACGACGGGCGCACGATGCGTCATCTCTTCGGCTACCGTCACGCCAAAGAACTTCATGGGGCCGGCTGCACCCTCGCCGCCTCGATCGCCGCGTACCTCGCCCAGGGTTCTCGGCTCCACGAGGCGGTCGAATCCGCGCGGAACCGCGTTGCCGCGGGTTTCGCGACCTCGTACCGGGCCGGCCGCGGCGTCGCGATCATCAGCTCGCACTACCGCCCGGACCGCTACGAAATCTGGTCCGCCGTCACCGAGACGGCTCCCGCCTTGGCGCGCGCCGTCCCCGTCGAACTCGCACCCGAGGTCGGGATTAATCTCGGATACGCCTTGCCGAGCGCCACAACGCCCGCGGACGTATGTGCGCTCCAGGGGCGGATCGTCCGGGTCGGCGACCGCCTCGAGGTCGCCGGGCCCGCAGCCTTCGGCGCGTCGAAGCACATTGCACGAATCATCCTGACGGCCATGCGCTTTGACCCAACGCTTCGTTGCGCCACAAACTTGAAGTATTGGAACCAAGCTGAGCGACGGCTTCGGTCTAGTGGGCTCGTGGCCAGCTCCTTCGACCGCGCGAACGAGCCGAGGGGCGTGTCCACGATGGAATGGGGAACCGAGCAGGCCATCGCCAAGAAGGGCAGGATTCCCGACATGATCTACGACGAGGGAGCGCTCGGGAAGGAAGCGATGCTGCGCGTCCTTGGGAAGAACCCCCAGGACGTCTTGCGGAAGGTCCGGCGGATCATCAGGTTGCTGCGGCCATGAGGATCGCCTTCTTCACGGATACCTACCTCCCGACAATCGACGGCGTCGTCCGTTCCATCCTCACGACACGGAAGCAGCTCGAGGCCGACGGCCACGAAGTCGTCATCTTCGCACCCGAAGACCCGCGGCGCCGGGCACGGCACGAGACGGGCACATTCTACGTGCGGGCGAGGGAGTACCGCGCCTACCCCGGATACCGAATCGGAATGTTCCCGGACCGCGAGCTCGATCTCGTCCAGAAACTGGGCATCGACATCATCCACAGCCATGGGGTCGCAGCCCTCGGGGTGAAAGGCCTCTGGAGTTCTCGGAAGGCAAGAATCCCATTCGTGCAGACCTTCCACACGATGTTGCAGGATGCGCTTCCCTTCTATTCTCCACGAGGTGTCAACCTCCAAGTGCTCGAACGCGTCCTCCGATTGTACCTCCGCTTCTTCCTCCGGAGGTGCAGGGGGATCATCGTGCCGAGTCGAGCGATCTTGGGCGAGATTGCTGCGCTCTCGCCGGAGGCGACAATCACCGATATCATCCCGACCGGCGTCGACCCGGAGCTCTTCCATCCCCGCGTAGATGGCTCCGCCGTCCGGGACCGCTGGGGGCTCGATGATTCCGACGTGATCCTCCATGTAGGACGCGTCTCACCGGAGAAGAACCTCGGCACTCTCATCCGTGCCTTCGAGCACGTGCAGGACGCGAATCCGAACGCGAAGCTGCTGATCGTTGGTCGAGGTCCGTACCTGGACCGGTACTACGACCTGGTGCGTCATCGCGGTCTCGCCGGCGACGTGATCTTCACGGGGTTCGTCCCGGAGACGGAGCTGCCCGAATACTACGCGGCCGCGGACATCTTCGCGACCGCATCAAGATTCGAGACCCAGGGGTTGACCGTGCTCGAGGCCCTCGCTTCCGGGACGCCCGTCGCCGGTGCCAATTACCGCGCGATTCCCGAGTTTGTGCAGGACGGACGCAACGGCGTCCTGTTCGATCCCGGAGACGCTCGGGACTGCGCGATCGGAATCTTGCGATGCCTCGAGGCGCGCGACGAGATGCACGACGCGTCCCGCCGGAGCGCCCTGCCGTTCTCGGTTGGCCGATGCACCCGACGTCTCGAGGACATGTACGCCCGCATCCTTGCGGCCTGAGGTGCTGCTGTGATCGGCATCTTGGGCGGCGGGCTTTCGGGCCTCGCCCTAGCCTCCCTGCTGAGGGATGCGGAGGTCCTGGAACGATCGGACCGCGCGGGTGGCCTTTGCCGAAGCCTCGAGTTCGAAGGTTTCACCTTTGATCCCCATGGGTCCCATATCCTGTTCTCGCGGGACCCGCGCGCGATGGCCTTCTACGAAAACCTCCTGGGTGACAACGTGTGCCGGCGGCGACGGAACGCGAAGGTGTTCTACAAAGGCCGCTACATCAAGTACCCCTTCGAAAACGGATTGTCTGACTTGCCCCTGGAAGATAACCTGCGATGTACCCTCGGATACGTCCAGGCCTACGTGGGGCGGAACAACGGCGCGCCGACGCCGACGAACTTCCGAGAGTGGCTCCAGTACCGGTTCGGCGAGGGCTTGGCGCAATGCTACCTCATCCCCTACAACGAGAAGATCTGGAAGATGCCGACGGAAGCCATGGGGATCGAGTGGATCGATGGTCGCGTGCCGGATCCGCCCCTGGAGGACGTCCTCAAGTCGAGCCTCGGGATCCCCACGGAGGGCTACACCCACCAATTGAACTTCCTGTATCCGCGGGTCGGGGGCGTCGAATCCCTCATCCGAGGCTTGCTCCCTCGCGTGGGCCGCATCGTCACGCGCTTCCCGGTCTCGTCCATCACGCGACGTGGGGGGACCTGGCTCGTCGGCGATGGCCGGGAAACACGGGAGTACGACGCGCTCGTCTCGACGATCCCAATCCCCGAACTCGTCCGGGCCCTGCCGGACGCGCCCACCTCGGTGCGGAGGGCCGCCGAGAGCCTCCAACATCGGTCCCTCGTCACCGTGATGCTCGGCATCGATCGGCCAGAGGTGAACGACTTCAGCTGGGTCTACTTCCCGCTCCCGGAGCAGGGCCGCTTCAACCGGATTTCCTATCCGAGCAATTTCAGCGACCGTTCCGCTCCCGAGGGGACGAGCTCGGCCCTCGCCGAGATCACCTGCGTGGAAGGGGATGAGGTCTGGAGCGCGAGCGACGACGCAATCGTCGAACACGTCCTCGAACGGGCGGAAGCGCTCGGGTTGTTCCCCAGGGCCGATGTCATCGCCTCGCAGGTGGCGCGCACCCGCTATGCCTACGTCGTCTTCGACCGCGAGCATCGTCGGAACCTCGACCTCGTGAAGGCCTACGCCGCCGAGCTGGGCATTCGGCTCCTGGGTCGATTTGGCGAGTTCGATTACATCAACACGGACCAGTGCATCCTCCGGGGGATCGCCCTCGCTTCCAAGCTGGAGGCCGCGGCATCGTGAAGATCTCCGTCGTCGTACCGGCCTATGAGGAGCACGACGGGATCGAGGCGTTCCTCCGGCAGTTCGAACGCCAGACGCTTCCTCGATCGGAGTACGAGATCATCATCGTCGACGGGGACTCGCGGGACGGCACCCGCGAGATCGCCCGCCGCTATGCCGATCAAGTCCTCGTGCAAACGACCCCGGGCATCGGGGGGGCGCGCAATGACGGCGTCGCGCGCGCTCGAGCGGATCTCATTGCGACGACCGACGTCGACTGCCGCGTCCCCGAGGATTGGCTCGCACGAATCGTCCAACACTTCGAGAATCCCGGAGTCGTGGCGGTCTGTGGCCCCGATGGACCGAGGGAGCGCACCTGGAAGGCGCGAGGGACCTTCCTCTTCGTACGGAGCCTGATCCGGTGGGCGGCACGTCTGGGCTTGTACTCGACCGGCGGGACGAACTCGGCCTTCCGGAAGGATGCGTTCGACGCCGTGGGCGGCTACCGCAGCCTACCCCACTCCGACGATGTGGACCTGGGTTTCCGACTGAGGCACGCCGGACGAATCGTCTACGACCCCCGTCTGTTCGTCGAGTTCTCGGCGCGACGCCTTGAGAAGCAGGGATACCTCCGGACCCTGCTCCTTTGGCTGCGCGGAGACCTGAAGGTCCTCACGGGCCGCCCGATTGAGGCGGTCGCGTACGCCCGCCAGAGATACTAGGGTCCGGGGCGCGATGGGCCGTCCTCCGGCGCCATGCGAGGGATAGGATCGCGGAGGTCGCAACGACCGCGAGGGCGAGGACGAACGTGATCGACGCGGCGGCGGCCGGGTCGTAGGTGACTTGGATGTACGCGACGAGCACGAGGAGGGCGCCGTACTTGGCGGCGGCCCCGATCACGATGTAGGCGAGGGACTTCGGGTAGGACCAGTTGAGGGCGGCGATGAACGCGCCGACCATCGGGACGACGGGGGCCACTCGGTTGACCAAGATGAGACGCTCGTCATGGACGAGGAGGAACCCCGTCCACTTCCGCATCGCGGCATCCAGGCTTTTCGGCATGCGCCCCCGCTGGATGAAGGCCTTCTTCACGAAGGCGTAGAGCAGACTATTGCCGATAGCCTCGCCCGCGACGGCCATGAGGAGCACAAAGGCTCTCCAGGCGGCGGGCTCCGTGGGCGGCTGGGCGAAGGAAAGGGTGAGGACGAACCAGATCTCGGGCAAGGTCGGGATCAGCATTGCGTCGACGACGAAAATCAGCAGGAGGGCCACCAGGGAGCCCCAAGGTCCGAGGAATGCGAACAGCCCTGCGAAGAACTCGCCCACGCTGGCCATCGCGGCCTCATTGACGGATGATTTGGATCAGCTCCACCCGGAACGTCAGCGTCCGGCCAATGACCTGGCTGTTCCAGTTCAGGGTGAAGGTCCCGCCGGCAAGATCCACCTGCCAGAGGTAGAAGCTCTCGCCGACATACTTCGCCCCTACGCGATCCGTCATCGTCGGATCGAGGTTGTGCTCCACGAGGATTAATCCCTCGCCACCGTTCGCCGCATCATCGAGGCTTACGACCGTGGCATCCCATGCATCGTAGGGCCGGACGATCTGACCGGGAGCGGGGCTGTTTGCCACGGTGACGACGTCCCCCGCGACACTCACCGTCACGGGCCACCCCCAGATCGGATCCGACACGTTCTCGCCCGAGGCCGGGAAGAGCCCGTAACGAGAGCGGAACTCGGTGGCGTCCATCCTTTCCCGAACCGGCACGGGCTCCAGGAGCTGTCGGACGACGAGCTTCTGTGCGTCCATGGGGCCATAGCCGTCCTCGGGGATCACGACGATCGTTCGGCTTTCTCCCTTCGCCATGCCGAGCAAGCCATTCTCGAATCCGGGGACCGCTCGTGGGCTCGTCGTGCCGCTCCCGATTCCGAAGAGCGCTCCTCCCCAATCCTCCTTCCACGCAGATCCAATGGGCTGCCCGTAGAACGACACGGCCTTCGGGAAGGAGACATTGTCCACGGCCACGGATAGAAGTGTCGTGTCGAAAACGAGATCCGTGCCTTCGAAGGTACCGATGTAGTTCACGAGGACCTCGTCCCCTTCTTCGGCGCGAAGGGGGGCGGCCGGGGGCCTCGGAAGCAAGGCGTAGTAGATTCCGAGGGCGATGAGGATCACGATGACGAGGGCGACAAACCCCACGAGCGAAGAGATGGCCGCGTTGTCACGACGTATATGCCGGGGCATGACGGGCGCGGGCTAGAGGCGGCTTCGCCATAAGCGTTTTGGTGCACCCGTGGCACGTCAGGCCGGGCTCGTGGGCGATCCGCACGAGAGTTCGACCGCATCCCCATCCACCACGGGATGACCTGCGTAGTGGGTGTTGGCGAGTCCATTCACCGTCATCGTCACGTCACTCGTGCAGGTCAGCAACTGCGTCGGCGCGAAAGGCACACCCCAGACGGTGAAGAAATCTCCCACGGTGAACTGCCGGGCGTTCCGATACTCGACATGGATGACGGCCGGCTCCGTCGTGGGTACGTAGTCGTCGTGCGTATGGACGGGCCGGGCGCATCCCGGCGAGACGCCGATGTTATACGGGATAGGGAACCGGCTCCCCGCGATGAACATCGAGAGCCTCCAGTGAATGTGGTAGGTGACCGCGTTGCCGGGGACGCACTCGTCCAAGGAGAACGGAGCCGTCTGGGAATAGGAGGAGGCCGCCCAAACTCCGACTCCGACGACGAGGACCCCCGCAAGGATTGCGACATAGCTCTTCCGAATTCGGAGAGGCACGCGCGGAGCCGCCTTCGGGACATACCGCGTGTCTTCGCGGATCCTCTCTTGGACAGCAGCGGCGTCGGGGTGGCGAGGATGCGTGTCCTCCACGTGCCTGCGGAGATTTTCCGCCTTCACCGGGACGTCACAGATTGGACAGCGCTCGACTTTGCCCAAGGGCCCTCTTCCTTCGCAGGTCAAGGAGCGGGACCGCCGTATTTAGCCCTGTCGAGACGCAGGTCGAACTCACGCGTACATTGCGCCGGAGGCCTCGTGGCGCGCCAGGCTCTCCCCGAGGACCTTGTCGATTGCCCGTTCGAAGTCGGCCGTCCCGACCGTGCTCCGGTCCTCGCGAATCGCGAACATGCCTGCCTCCGTGCAGATGGCCTTGATGTCCGCGCCGGTCGCGGTGTCGCACCGCTGGGCCAGGAGGCCGTAGTCGACGCCGTCTTCGACGCTCATCTTCCGGGTGTGGATGCGGAAGATAGCGAGGCGGGCCTCGTAGTTCGGGATCGGGATGTCGATGATCCGGTCGAAACGGCCCGGCCGCAGGAGGGCCTCGTCCAAGATGTCGGGACGGTTCGTGGCGCCAATGATCTTGACGTTCCCGAGGGGGTTGAACCCATCGAGCTCGGCGAGGAGTTGCATCAGGGTCCTCTGGACCTCGCGATCGCCCGAGGTCGCGACCTCGAGGCGCTTCGCCCCGACGGAGTCGAGTTCGTCGATGAAGACGATCGACGGGGCTTTCTCGCGTGCGAGCTGAAAGAGTTCCCGGACGAGGCGCGCACCCTCGCCGATATATTTCTGGACGAGTTCGGATCCGACGAAACGGATGAACGTCGCCTGGGTCCGGTTCGCGACGGCCTTCGCGAGGAGGGTCTTCCCCGTCCCCGGCGGTCCAACGAGGAGCACGCCTTTCGGCGGCTCGATGCCAATCTTGCGGTACAGATGGGGCTTGAGGAGGGGATCCTCCACGGCCTCGCGCAATTCGACCATCTGCGCCTCGAGGCCCCCGACATCGTCATAGGTGGATTCCGGTCTCTCGATGACCTCGGCGCCCGTCACGATGGGATCGAGGGAGGGAGGCAGCACGCCCATCACGGCGAGGGTTTGCTTGTTGAGGGCGACGCGGGCGCCGACGACGAGATGCTCCTTCGCGATGTAGTCGGCCGCGTTCACGATGAAATCCGGGCCCGTGGACGATTTCACGACGACCCGGCCGTCCGCGAGCACATCCCGGATATTGCCGATGATGAGAGGCGGGCTCTTGAGCCGGTCCAGCTCTTGCTTCAGCCGTTTGATTTCCTTCTGCAACCGGATGAGTTCGGCCTCGGCGTACCGCTTCTCGGTCTCCACGCGCCGCGTCGACTCGAGGAGGCGGTCGTTGCGTCCCTCGAGGGTGGCGATCCGTTCGGAGAGCTTCTCGGAAAATTCGCGGATCTCTTCTTCGTCCATGCAATCGTCCGCGGGTGGTGGGCCGGCGAAGGCTATATACCTGGCATGGCTTACTTAACACTTGCGGGCTCGATTCCTTGCTCTGCGAATTGTGTGGAACCGAAGGGCCACGCATGAAGGCCGTAGCCATCGAGGGCACGGTCCTGTCCGTCTGCGCGAGCTGTGCGAGGTTCGGAGACGAGGTCATGACGCCCTCTGTCCGACAGGCCTCCATCCCGCCGCAAATCGCAGAACGACTCGAGGCTCGGAAGCGGCGTCTGACGCCGCGGGACGTGTACGCGGACGCCGGCGACGAGGAACTCGCCGAGGACTTCGCCGCTCGCGTGCGTCGCGGGCGAGAAGCCCGACGTTGGAAGCAAGCGGATCTCGGCGCGAAGATTAACGAGAGGGCGAGCGTGATTGCGAAGCTCGAGGCCGGCGCGATGATGCCGGACGATGTTCTCGTGAAGAAGCTCGAGAAGGAACTCAGAATCAAGCTCAAGGAACGCGTTCAGCCCGTCGCGGCGAAGAAACGGTCGGCCTCGCAAGGGTTGACGCTCGGCGATCTCATCGACATGCAGGACCGTGCGCCATAGTCACGAGAGCCCGAGGCGAGCTTCGACAGGCTTCAGGTACGGGCGGATCTCCACCCCGGCCTTGTGGGCGGCAATGAGCGCGGCAACCTCGACGTCGATGTCCGTCCGTTCCTGGATGCCGTTGATCGTTGCGATCACCGCCCGCAGGTCGGATCCCGTGTGGACCACAATCGCGTCAACGATCCGTCGGAACAACTCGTTGGAGTTCGGCGTCGGCGCCTCGAGCATCTCGGGGGTGGGGCTGAAGTCGAGAGGGACCTCCACGGATGCGACGTCGAAGGTCGGGTGGATGGATCCGGCCTGCAACTCAATCAGATCCGCCTCGAGGCCCCGCTGGAGGAGCCGCTGGGCGTCCTTCGGAGGGAACCATCGGAAGTCCATGGACGCCGAGAGGACGAACTCTTTCTCCCTGAGCTCATCGCGCCCCTTTCGACGGAAAAGCAGGGCGATTGCCTTGCGCAGGTCTTCCGTGGGGCCGCTCGTGGGAATGGGCCGCGATCACGCACTTGATAGTTAAGGAATGTGCGCCGTGCCTTTGCACGAAAACATTAAGCCCCTCCGCACGCTATGATAAGTCGCTCCAGCGTAAGGTCGCGCCGAACCGTGACGCGCGATGCAAGCCTGGAGGGGGCGTCGCATGGGTCCCTCCTCGATAGCCTCGCGTCCGAGGCGCAGCATGACAGGGGGACAACGCGGCGTCCAACAATCCCTCGGCATGGGTCAGGACGTCGAGTGAGCATCGCTTGGCCATGACACGCGCCGTTAATGCCGGGGGACACCCTCCCCTCGGCTCAGCGTCTCTCGAGTGGCGCACACTGCGGTGAGTGCCTGCGTTGCGTCAGCATCCCATCTCTCAATAATGGGCGGGGCCCATAACCGGCTCCGGCGATCACGGATCCCGGGGTCTCGGGGCGCGGAATCGTCTTCTGTACACAACGACGAACGCCAAGACCGCGAGGATCGGGATTGCGCCGAGCTCGAACTCGGGGATGTAGTGAAAGTAGGTCTGCGGGGACTTCCAGTACAGAGCGCCGGAGGCCGTCCCGTACATAGGATCGTTCGGAGCCCTGACCACGACCGTGGGGTTGTCGGAGGAGGCGTCGATGGTCGTCCGACTGGCCGCCCAGGTGACCCCGGTCCGCGCCTTGTAGTAGAGCGTGGGCCCGGAGGTCGCCACGTACAGGGCGTGAACGTTGTTGTCCTTGTCGATGCCAATCGAAGGCTTCGTGAAGAGCGTGCCGCTCTGGGAGTCGATGGTCTCGGCGGACAACCACGTCGCTGCGGGATAGTCGAGGAACCGAGCGTAGATTGCCCGCGTGGTTCCGTCGACGTCCTTGGCGTAGGCGACCCAGAGGTCCCCCGCCGTATCGAACGTGGTTGCGAGGGAGGGATAGGACCCACCATCGACGGAACTTGCGACGGTGTCGAATCCTGGGGCTCCGTCCGCCTTCGTAAATTCGGAATTCGCGTCGCAGCCGCTTGCCGAGGGGTTCTTGCAGACGACGTATCGAACGTCCATTGGCATGTTCGCAGACGTTTCCTCAGACGCGAGGGACGTCGTCGGCTCCGGGTTCACGAATTTTCTGGACCAGAGCCAATCGAAATCATAGTCCTGACCCGCAGCGCTTTCGCCACCGAGACCGAAGGAACCCGAAGTGGTGGTCAAGCACGAATTGCCGGTTTCCTGCGATGTGCACACAGACCATGCGCTGCCGACGGGGAACTGTTGGGTTCCATCGCGATAAACCCGAATGCTCCCGTTCGTGAGACGTTGGACCTCGTAGATGTACCACGTGTTGGCTGCCGGGAACGGGCCCGTCGCCGTATCCATCTGGACAATGTCGTCGAGCCCATCAGGCTGAGACGAGTCCAATTTCTTGACGTATCGATTTCGGTTTGAGGTATCATCTCGGGTCTCGTAGCAGAGCGTCTCGCCCGTGGGGTTCGCGTACCAACACGTCACGGCGAGGTCGTCCGTGGTCACGGCCACGGATCGGGCCCGGACCCGCGCGACGAAGCCGTACGTGTTGCCAACGGTGTAGGTGCTGTGCCGAACCCCGCCCACCCAGCTCCCTCCCGAGTCGATCGTGAGGATACCCGAGGCGATCGTGGCGCTCACCGTCTGCGACGAGCTGTCGCTGTCGTCGTACCACGTGACCCAGTTCGAAAGGCTGTTGAAGTCGTCCCACAAGTCGAAGATACTAGCCTTGTTCGCGGGAGGACTCGCTGCGGCCCCGTTGCCATAGTAGAGATAATAGTTGTTGTCGGAGCTGCTCGTGCCAATCGCGGCCTGCGTCCGGAACCAGACCTTCGTGGTCGCGCTGTTCCACGACGACGATTCATCGATGGCGCGATCCAATTCGGTCCAGGCCGTCCCCGTCCAATAGAGAACCCGGATGTCGTCTCCGTCGGCCTGGGACTTGCCCGCGGAAACCAGATTCGCATGGTTAAGGGTGGCGGAGAGGGAATACCCCGAAGGCGTCGCGGCGGACCCCGCGGTGAGGGTGAGCCGTTGGCGATACTGATAGCCCGTGTCCCACCAGAATCCGCTCAGCATCGCAAGGCCCACGTAGTCGTTTTGCGGGGATACGTCGACAGA
>Ga0209172_10002878_pt1 | contig 28427 bp, 36 predicted proteins | sample LarsenN4metaG_FD_184113 | JGI IMG/M metagenome (GOLD analysis project Ga0209172, IMG submission 184113) | Hot spring sediment bacterial and archeal communities from British Columbia, Canada, to study Microbial Dark Matter (Phase II) - Larsen... ... | reverse complement strand
GAGCGCTTCGTTGTAGGCGGGCCAGTTCCTGGTCTTGTAGCTTGGAGGTGTCGGTCTGCTCATGACGCCCAGCTATCACGCTGGATTCACAAGATGAATCCCTGTGGCGATTTGTGCAACAGAGCCCAGCCCGGGCTCCGGTGATCCTGGCGGGGGGCGGCGCCCGGAGGGCGGCGGCGGTGGTCCGGCTGGCCGAGGCGCTCGATGCCCCGGTGGCGATGACAACGAATGCCCGCGGGCTGCTCCCGCATGACCATCCCCTGGGGGTGAGCCTCTCGGCCTCGATGCCCGAGACCCGGGCGCTGATCGCCGGGGCAGACGTGGTGCTGGCCCTCGGCACCGAGTTCGGCCCGACCGACTACGACATGTACGAGGACGGCGGCCTGCACCTGCCGGGCTTCCTGATCCGGGTGGACATCGACCCCTGCCAGGTGCTGCGCGGGCCGGCACCGGGCCTGGGGCTGACCGGCGACGCCGGTGCCGCCGCCGAGGCCCTTCTTTCGGCCGGCGCGCGGCGCGAGCCCGGCGACGGCGCCCGGCGCGCGGCCGCGGCCAACGCCGGACGGGCGCACCTTCCCTCTGCGGTGCGCGCCGATCTGGCGCTTCTCGACCTCGTGCGCGACACGCTGCCGGGTGTGCTCATGGCGGGCGACTCGACGCAGGCCGTCTATGCCGGCAACATCGGCTTCGCCGCGGCCCGGCCCGGGGGCTGGTTCAACTCGGCCACCGGCTTCGGAACCCTGGGATACGGCCTGCCAGCGGCGATCGGCGCGGCGCTTGCGGAAGGCGGCCCCGTCGTGGCCTTCGCCGGAGACGGGGGGTTGATGTTCTCCCTCGGCGAGCTTGCCAGCGCCACCGAGGCGGGCGTGCCGGTCATCCTGCTCGTGCTTGTCAACGGCGGCTACGGCGAGATCCGCTCGGCCATGATCGCCCGGAACGTTCCCCCGCTGGGTGTGGACATCTTCGTCCCCGACCTTGCCGCAATTGCCTCGGCCTGCGGCTGGGCCGTGGCGGAAGCCGACTCGCCCGCGGCGCTCGTCTCTGCCCTCACCCGGGCAGCGGCGCGGCCTGGTCCGAGCCTGATCCTCCACGACCGGCGGCTCCGCGAGGCGCTGGCCCCCTGAGTCCCCAAGGCCGGCGCCCCCTGCGACGATCGCCGCGCCGGCCCCCGCGCCGCGCGGCCAAGGCATGCCCGGTCCGGCCTCCGGCCCCCAGCTGAAGCAAATGGGTGAATTGCCAGAACAAATTTCTGGCCGCCTCGCCCGCGGGTTATCGTTCCGGCGAAAACCGGAAACGCCCACGAGAGGGGAGATCCCATGACCGACGACATGCTGCACGTGATGGAATGGCACAACGGCGAGAAGGAGTTCTCGCCCTTCTCGGATGTGGAGATGAAGCGGCGGCAGGACGATGTGCGCCGCTGGATGGCCGAGAACAACGTCGATGCCGCGCTGTTCACCAGCTATCACTGCATCAACTACTATTCGGGCTGGCTATACTGCTACTTCGGCCGGAAATACGGCATGGTGATCACCCAGGATGCGGCGACCACCATCTCGGCCGGGATCGACGGCGGCCAGCCCTGGCGGCGGACCTTCGGCGGCAACATCACCTACACCGACTGGCGGCGCGACAACTACTACAGGGCAGTCCGTCAGCTGACCCCCGGCGTCAAGCGGCTTGGGATCGAGTTCGACCACGTCAGCCTCGATTTCCGCAAGGCGCTCGAGGCGGCGCTGCCGGGGGTGGAGTTCGTGGATGTGTCGCAGCCCTCGATGTGGATGCGCACCATCAAGTCGGCCGAGGAGCAGAAGCTGATCCGCACCGGCGCGCGCATTGCCGACATCGGCGGTGCGGCCTGTGTCGCCGCGGTCAGGGCCGGGGTGCCCGAGCACGAGGTTGCCATCGCCGCGACCAACGCGATGATCCGCGAGATCGCCAGTTCCTTCCCCTTCGTCGAGCTGATGGACACATGGACCTGGTTCCAGTCGGGCATCAACACCGACGGCGCGCACAACCCGGTGACGAACAGGAAGGTTCAGTCGGGCGACATCCTCTCGCTCAACTGCTTCCCGATGATCTTCGGCTACTACACGGCGCTGGAGCGCACGCTGTTCTGCGACCACTGCGACGACGCGAGCCTCGACATCTGGGAGAAGAACGTGGCGGTCCACCGCCGGGGGCTGGAGCTGATCCGGCCCGGCGCCAGGTGCAACGAGATCGCGATGGAGCTCAACGACATGTACCGGCAGTGGGACCTGCTGAAGTACCGCAGCTTCGGCTACGGCCATTCCTTCGGCGTGCTCTGCCACTACTACGGCCGCGAGGCGGGAGTGGAGCTGCGCGAGGACATCGAGACGGAACTGAAGCCCGGCATGGTGGTGTCGATGGAGCCGATGGTCATGCTGCCGGAAGGCATGCCGGGTGCCGGCGGCTACCGCGAGCACGACATCCTGATCGTGACCGAGACGGGCGCCGAGAACATCACCGGCTTCCCCTTCGGCCCCGAGCACAACATCATCAGGAACTGATCCCCCAGCGGGACAGCGCGACAGGGGCCGGGTCATCCGGCCCCGCAGGCGTTGGCGCGCCCTCTCCCGGGCCTACCGGAACGCCAAAGCGGAGGGAAACGGGGGCTGCCGCCGCCGTCCGGGCGCCCCCTCCGCGCACTCGTGTTGCAGCTACGATCGGCCTCCGAACGTTCGGCGCAGTATTTCCCCCTCCCGTGCACCCGCGGCGCAATCTCCTGCCCGGCGGACGTTCAGCCGAACTCGGCCCGCAGCGCGGCGACGATACCTGTGGTGCAGACCTCGAGCAGGATCCGACCCTTCTCGGCCGAGGCCGCCTTCGGCGAGGACAGGGTGCCCGAAGGCGGGGTCCATTCCGGCTTGACCGGATAGACGTCGTAGGGCGGGAAGGTGGCGGGCGGGTGGTCCACGGCGCGATCGAGGTGGACATGTTCGGGGTGGAGCGCCAGCATCAGCGATGTCTCCAGCACCCCGCCGTGCTCGACATCCCATCCGGGGAAACCGTCGGGATAGAGCTTCGCGATGGCCTCTTTGTGGACGAAGTCCCAGTAGGACAGGACAACGACCTTCAGATCGGTGATCCCGTCCCAGCGCAGCTCGCGCAGGGCGAGGTCGATGCCTTCGACGATGAACCAGGAATTCTCGAAATGGCCGTTGACGAGGCAGATCCTGCGCACACCGTGGCGGGCGAATTCCTTGACCACGTCCTTCAGCGCCGCAACCAGCGTCGCGCCGTCGAGGCTGGCGGTGCCCGGCAGGTGGTTGCCGCCGCCCGACTTCTGGTGCGACTTGTAACCGTAGGTGAAGGGCGGGGCCACCAGCGCGCCGATCTCCAGCGCCACGCGGCGCGCGAACTCGGTCGGCAGCAGCACATCGACATGCAGCGGCATGTGATGGCCATGCTGCTCCATCGACCCGATGGGGATGAGGATCGGGGTCCGGCCGTCGCGCACGGCGGCGTCATAGTCGGGCCAGGTCAGTTCCGAGGCGAAGGCGGTGGGCAGGGGCATGGCGGGCCTGAAGATCATGGTCAACTGCACATGATCTTCGTTGCTTGCTCCGCATTAAGAAAATAGATTGTAACAATGCTTCGATTTCGGGAGCTAATGCATGGCCGCCTTCACCAACCTTCCCACGGATCTCCTGCGCACCTTCATCGCGGTCGTCGAGCTCGGCGGGCATTCCAAGGCCGGCGCGCTGCTGGGGCGCAGCCAGCCGGCGATCTCGCTCCAGGTCCGCCGGCTGGAGGAACTGGTACGCGCCCGGCTTCTTTCCCAGGAGGGCCGGACGATACACCCCACCCCGGCGGGCGAGGCGCTCCTGTCCTATGCGCGCGAGATGGTGCGCATCAACGACGAGGCGGTCGGCTATTTCCATCGCACCGACACCAGGGGCGTGCTGCGGATCGGCCTTCCGACCGACTACGCCGTGGCCTTCCTGCAGAACACGCTCACGCGCTTTCTCCAGCAGAATCCCGATGTCGAGCTGGAGATCCGGTGCGACCTGAGCCGCGAACTGCACAAGCACCTGCGCGCCGAGGATCTCGACATCATCGTCGCGACCATGCCGACGCCGCGCATGCCCTATCTCTCGCGCTCGTGGGTGGAGCAGCCCATCTGGGCGGCCGCCGAGGGCCTGACGCTTTCCCGTGACAGGCCGGTTCCGCTCGGCGCGCATCTGGACGGATGCGACTACCGCGCGCGGATGATCGGCGCGCTCGACTCGGTCGCGCGGCGCTGGCGCATCGTCTACACCGACCCCGGAATCTCGGGATTACAGAACGCCGTGCTGAACCGGCTCTGCGTCACCGCGCTGACCCATGCGACGCTCCTGCCGGGGATGCGCGAGCTGACCGAGGAGGAGGGCTTCCCGCGGATGGAGCCGCTGCGGATCGGGCTTTTCTACAAGCACCCGCGGCTGAGCCCGGCCGGCCTCAAGCTGGTCAGCGAGCTGGTGGCGGGGCTGGAAAGCGTGGGCTCCGGCGTCGTCCGGCTAATGCATTAGCGCCCGTCATTTCCACGGCAAATGGATGGATTTCAATAACCGATTTTGCGCGTCGGATGCGATCCCGTAACGTCGCGTCAATGACGAAGCCACCCAACAGGACAGGACCATCCAGATGACTCGCCGGGGATCCCTTCTTCGCGGCCCGACCCGCCGGGCGTTCCTTGCCGCCGGCACCGCCGCGCTCGCGACGCCGATGCTGTCGCGCCGCGCCTTCGCCGCGCCGACCGAGCTGACCATGCTGGCCTGGTACGGCCATGCCGAGCCTGACATCGTCGCGGAGTTCGAGGCCGAGCACAACGTCAGGTTCGTTCCGAAGTACTACACCGGCGGCGACAACATGCTGGGCCTGATCTCGCAGTCGCCGCCCGGCACCTTCGACGTGATCCTCTCGGATGCCGAGTACGTGCAGGCGCTCAATGCGGCAGGCCATCTCGAGGAGCTGGACCCCGATGACTACCCGCTGGACGAGTTCTTCCCCGAGTTCCAGGAATTCCCCGGCAACTGGGCCGACGGCAAGCTGTTCTCGATCATCACCCGGTTCGGCTTCCTCGGGGTCGCCTACAACACCGACGCGCTGACCGAGGCCGAGGCCTCCACCTACAACGTCTTCTGGGATCCGAAGCTGAAGGGCAAGGTCGGCCACTTCGACTGGCACCTGCCGAACCTCGGCCAGATGAGTCTGCTGAATGGCAACTCAAGCCCATACGACATCGACGAGTCCGCCTGGCAGGCGGTGAAGGAGAAGACGATGTCGCTGCGGCCCCAGGTCGGCGGCTTCTTCGACTACGGCGGAACCTTCTCCTCGCTCAACGACGGCCAGATGCTTGCCTTCTGCGGCATCGGCGACTGGATCACCGGCGTCCTGGAGAAGAATGGTGCGAAGGTGCGCTCGGTCGTCCCCGAGGAGGGCGGGCTGCAATGGTCCGAGTGCTTCTCGATCGGCAAGGGCTCGCAGAAGGCGGACCTGGCCAGGAAGTGGATCCAGTACATCACTTCGGCCAGGGGCCAGGCCAAATCGGCGCAGATGGCGGCCTATCCGGCGCTGATCCCGAACCGGAAGGGCTGGGAGGTGCTCTGGGCCGAGAACCCCGAGGAGGCGCGGCGCCAGGGCATGACCGACGAGCCCGGCAACGTGATCGACATGATCCGCTCCGGGCGCATCAAATACCGCCAGTGGCCGGTGCAGCAGGATCTCGAGACCTGGAACGACTTCTGGTCCGAGTACAAGGGCGCCTGACCACCGGTCGCACCGAGTGCCCGGGCCGGCGCCGCCTCGTCTGCCGCCGGCCCCACCCCCAGCCCGAGAGCGCCCGCCGATGCGACGCCCGATATCCCTCTACGGCCTGACCTTCTCTCTGCCGCTGCTGGTCTGGCAGATCCTGTTCTTCGTGTTCCCGCTCGTCTTCCTGGTCGCGCTGTCGTTCTGGACGGTGCGGAACTTCACCCTGCAGCCCGACTTCGACACGGTGAACTGGACGACGATGTATGGCCGCACGATCTTCTGGCAGGCCTACGGAACGACGCTGGCACTGGCCGCCGCCGCCGCCGTCCTGACCAGCGTTCTGGCCTTCCCCGCGGCCTACGCCATCGCATTCAGGCTGTCCGACGCCGCGCGGCGCTGGGCGGTCTTCCTCATGGTGATCCCGTTCTTCACCAGCTACCTCGTGCGTGTCTATTCTTGGCAGATCTTCCTGTCGGACAACGGCATCTTCAACGTCATCCTCGGGTGGGCCGGGTTCGGCCCCTTCACGATGCTGAACACCGTGGGGGCGACGATGGTGGGCTACCTCACGCTCAGCTTCCCGCTGGTGGTGCTGTTGCAGCTCTTCAGCCTTGCCTTCGTGGACCGGACGCTTATCGAGGCCGCGCACAACATGCGCTGCGGCCGGCTGCGCACCGTGGCCGAGGTCATCATCCCCTCGGCCAGAACCGGCCTCGTCATCGCCGCGCTCTTCTGCTTCATCCTCTCGTTCGGCGACTTCGTCAGCCCCATCTACCTCGGTGGAGGCTCGCCCACCACGCTGTCGATCCTCATCACCGACACGACGAAGGCAGGCCAGCAGTGGCCGCGGGCCGCGGTCATCGCGCTGACGATGATCGGCACGCTTCTCCTCGTGGCCTTCTCCGCGGTGAAATTCGCCTACAGGGGGGTATTGCGATGAGCGGAGCTGCGGAGATGAACCGCAACCGCGCGGTGGACTGGGCGCTGACCGCCTACATCGTGCTTGCCTACGCCTTCGTCTTCGCGCCGATCGCGGCGAGCTTCATCTTCTCGTTCAACTCCGACCGCTTCCCGTCGATCCCGCTCGGCTCGTTCTCGCTCGAATGGTATCGCGCCGTGGCCGCCGACCCGCTGGTCTGGGAGGGGGCGCGGAACACCCTTGTGGTGGGCGTCACGGTCGCCGTGGTCTCGACCGCACTCGGCTTCGGGGCGGCCTACACCGACTACCGCTACCGGTTCGCCGGCAAGCAGGTCTATCTGGCCCTGGCGCTCCTGCCGCCGACGATTCCGGTGGTGATCCTGGGGCTTGCCATGCTGGCCTACCTCTCCCGCGTCAACCTCTCCGGCAGCGCGCTGTCCGTGATCATCTCCCACGTCGTCCTCTGCGCCCCCTTCGCCATGGCGATCATCCGCCTCAGGCTCTCCCAGATGGACCCGGCGCTGGAACCAGCCGCCTGGAACCTCGGCGCCTCGGAGTGGAAGGCTATGCGCCATGTCATCCTCCCCTTCTGCGCGCCTGCGATCCTCGGCGCGCTGTTCATCACCATGGCGGTCTCCTTCGACGAATTCGCCGTGGCGTGGTTCGTCTCGGGCCTGAACGAGACGCTGCCCGTCAAGGTGCTTGGCTTCCTGCAGGGCCAGGTCAGCCCGCGCATCAACGCGATCGGCAGCTTCGTCTTCACCCTTTCCATGACGCTGGTGATCCTGGCGCAGCTCCTGCTCTCGGGGCGCGGCGCCAGGAACGCCGAACCGAAGCAGACCCCATGAGCAACGACACACTGGTGTCCTTCGAGGGCGTGGTGAAGCGCTTCGGCAGCTTCGTCGCCGTGCAGAGGCTGGATCTCGAGATCCGAAAGGGCGAGTTCCTGGCGATCATGGGCTCGTCGGGCTGCGGCAAGACCACGACGCTGCGGATGCTGGCGGGCCTCGAGGCCCCGACCGAAGGCGTGATCCGCCTTGCGGGCAGACCCATCAATGACCTGCCGACCTGGAGCCGGGACACGCCGATGGTCTGGCAGAGCCTCGCACTCTTCCCGTTCCTCAACGTGCGCGAGAACGTGGAGTTCGCGCTGAAGATGCGCGACGTGGGCCGGGCCGAGCGACGGCGGCGGGCGGAACAGTGGCTCGACCGGATGCAGATCGCCGAGTTCGCCGAACGCAACATCGCGCAGCTTTCGGGCGGGCAGCGGCAGCGCGTGGCGCTGGCGCGCGCGCTGGTGGTGGAACCCGAGATCCTTCTCCTCGACGAACCGCTCTCGGCACTGGACGCCGCGCTCAAGGTCAGGATGCAGTCGGTCCTGAAGAACCTCCAGCGCGAGACCGGGATCACCTTCGTCTACGTCACGCACAGCCAGTCCGAGGCCTTCTCGATGGCCGACCGCGTGGTCATCATGAGCCGCGGCAGGATCGAGCAGATCGGCACCCCGCAGGAGATCTACCGCACCCCGGCGACCCGCTTCGTCGCCGAGTTCCTCGGTTGCTCCAACATCTTCCAGGGCACCCTTGCGGGGGGAGACGGCGGCCCGGCGGCGGTGGAGACGCCGCTCGGCCGCTTCGAGATCGCCGAAGGCCCCGGCCTTCGACCGGGATCGCCCGTCACCATGACCGTGCTCGACACCCGCACGCACCTTGCCCCGGAACGGCCCGCCCACGCGCGCAACGTGCTCGCGGCCCGGGTGATCGGCGAGGAGTTCGTCGGAGCAACCGCGACGATCTACCTTGAGGCATCCGGCGGGCAGGAGATCCGTGTCCAGAAGGGCCACGAGGAGCTCTCCGGCCTGCCGGTCCAGATCGGCCGGGAGCTCTTCGTGCACTGGGATCCCGCCGATGCGCACATCATCGCCCAGGCGTGAGGTCGATGACGGCTGGGGCGGGCGCGGGCCGTCGCACGGGGGGCCGCGACCGGCCGTGCACGTCGCGGGGCGACTCGCGCCTCTTGCGCTCGACAGGGCGGCGCAGGAGCTCGATCCGATGCTTCTCTCGGTGACCCTGGGCGGTCTCGACCGGCGGCAGATCGCGGCGCTGTGCCCCCTGCCCTCACGGCTTGCCGTCGGGCTGCGGGCGGCGATCCGCGCCATCCTCGCCTCCGGGCGGTGAGGGCGGCGACGGCGCGACGGCGCCCCCGGCCCCCTGCCGCAGGCGCAGGCGCCAGGCCTCCGGGGTCTCGCCGAACTCCGCGCGGAAGGCGCGGATCAGGTGGGATGCATCCGCAAAGCCGGTGTCGGCGGCGATCTGGCTGACGGTGCGGCCGGTCCGCTGCAGGAGGTGCCGGGCATGCGCCAGCCGGACCCTGCGTCCTGCCTCCTGCGGCGAGAGGCCGAGCGCGGCCGCGAACCGCCGCTCGAGCCGCCGCCGGCTGACCGCCATCCGTTCGGCCAGCCGCGCGACGGTGAGGGGGGCATCCATCGTCTGCTGCATCGTCAGAAGCGCCCGCTTCACCAGCGGATCGGAGGTGTGCAGGTCGAGCGGAAAGCCGGGCTGCGGGCGGTCGGGGGCGAGCGCCTCGTCGATTATCATGATCGCCAGCGCCTTGCGCGCGGCAGCCGGGCCGATGTGGCGGTCCACCAGGAAGGCGGCGAGATGCGCCGACGAGGCACCGCCCGAGCAGGACAGACGGTCGCGGTCAACCACGAAGATCTGGTCCGACACCGGGGTCAGCCCGTCGAACTCGGTCAGGAAGTCGTCGTGGTGGAACCAGCTCACGCAGGCGCGGTAGCCCTGCATCAGCCCGGCACGGTGCAGGATGAAGGTTCCGGTGCAGACCCCGACGAGCGGCACCCCCGCCTCGGCCGCGCGGCGCAGGAAGGCCACCGCCTCGGGCTCGAGCCGCTCGATCTCGCCGATCAGCCCGCCCACCACCACGATGTAGTCGAAGGCCCGCGGATCGCCGAAACGGTCCTCGGGGAAAAGCTTCATGCCGCAGGAGGATTCGATGGGCTCCGGACGTGCCGAAAGCACGCGCCAGCGGCAGAGGATCGGCCGTGACCTGTCGCCCTCGTCGGCGGCAAGCCTCAGCACGTCGACGAAATTGGCGAAGGCGCAGAGCGTGAAACGCCGCGCCAGGATGAAGCCGACGCGCAGCCGCGGCGCGGGCGTGGCGCCGGGGAAGGCCTGATGGTCGGCGTGATCGGCGGAGGGAGGGCAACCCGGAGCGGTCATGTCGCAATCATACAACGCTTCCTGCGTATCCATCCACGGATTCGGCGGCATTGCGGGGCAAGAGATGACGCTGGATTCCCGCCTGTTCCGAGGTGTGCCCCATGACCCGCTTGTGTGGATGCCGCGCGGAATGCAAGGACATCGTGAACCTCTTGGACGTGTGATCGAGTGCGCGCTTGTGTCAGGCCTTTGATTGCGGCTTTTCACATGCGCCGTGGGCCGGGATGGTGGTTCGCGGGCCGGGTCCAACACTTCTCACCGGGCTCGAAGCCCTACGCGTCTCGCTGGTTTTCCCTGCCCCGATCCGGTCGATCAGTTGTCCATTCGGCTCATGCCTTCCTCACATCCCCGATATCCGGCTGACCGGCAGCGGTGTCACGCCGCCGCCAGGGCCGGATCCCGGTAACTCTCGCCTTTCGTCAGCATCGCCCAGATGCGCCGCGCCATCTTGTTGGCGAGCGCGATGGCCACGAGGATGCGCGGCTTTCTGAGCATCAGCTTGCCCAACCACGTGTCCTCGGGGATGCCGCGCCGGCAGGCGCCCACGATCGCGGCCATGGCGCCGACCACCAGCAATCGCCGGATGTCGTGCTGGCCGGCCTTCGACACCTTGCCCAGCCGCGCCTTGCCGCCGGACGAGCTCTGTCGCGGCACGAGGCCGAGCCAGGCGGCGAAGTCGCGCCCGCGCCGGAAGGTCTCCATGGGCGGCGCAAAGGCCTCGATGGCCATGGCGGTGATCGGACCGACCCCTGGCATGGTCTGCAGGAGCCTGGCCCAGCGGCTTTCCTTCGACAACTCGGCGATCTGGGCGTCGAGCGCGGCGATCTCGGCGCCGAGGCTCTCGATCTGGCGCAGGATCCCGCGGCAGGCGATCCGCGCGGGCCCGGGCAGATCGCTGCTTTCGTCCTCCAGCACCGCGATCAGCTTCGGCAGGTGCTGCAGGCCGACCGGAGCGATGAAGCCGAATTCGTAGAGATGCGAGCGTAGCGCGTTCACCAGTTCGATACGCTGCGCGATCACCTTCTGGCGGACGCGGAACACCACGGCGCGGGCCTGCTGCTCGGCGCTCTTGGGCTCGACGAAACGCATGTGCGGCCGGGTCGCAGCCTCGGCGATCGCCTCGGCGTCGGCCGCATCGTTCTTCTGCCGCTTGACGTAGGGGGTGACGTATTGCGGCGAGATCACCTTCACGGTGTGACCCAGCTCAGCCATCTCCCGCGCCCAGTAATGCGAGCCCGGACAGGCTTCCATCGCCACTGTGCGCGGCGGCTGCGCCGCCATGAACCGCTGGAACTGCAGACGCGTGAGCTTCTTCCGAAACACGGGCCGCCCGTCCGCCGCCGCACCGTGCAGCTGGAACACGTTCTTTGCCAGATCAATGCCGATGATGGTAACTTCTTCCATGGATGCCGTCTCCCGTCTTGTCTTGTGCTTTGACATCACAAGCTTGGCACATTGCGATGCCGTTGGGGGAGCGCGGCATCCACCCCATCTTCTCAGCCATGGGAGTGATCCATCTGTTCGTTGAGCTTGGCGACCATCACCGCTTCGATGACGGGCAGCAGTTCGGCCATGGGGAGCGGCGGCACGCCGAGCGCGTCACCGAGCGCGAGCGCCGCCGACATGTCCCAGCCGATCACGGCGCCGGGCAGCACGCGCAGCTGGCCGCCGAGGCGACCGACCAGGTCCCAGACCTGCCAACCCTCCGGAGTTTCCGGGCGGTTCAGCCGCGCGGGGCAGTCCGGGCACGGCCCTCGGCAGGCCTCGCAGTAGCGTTCGCCCCCGCCGAAGGACCACTCGGCGAGAGCGCGGAGGCGTTTTTTTCCTGCTCCAGCAGCAGAGCCTTCGAGACATAAGTCAGCTGGAACGCCTCGAAGATCGGCCAGACATCGAGCAGCGCGTCGATGGCCTCGGGGCTTGGCTCGATAGGTTTGCCGTCCGCGTCGCCGATGCCGTCCCAGGCGAGCACCGCGCGGCGGGCCAGCGCCTTGGCGAAGGCGACCGCGCGTTCCTCGTCGGAGGCATCTTCTGGAACAGCTTCCACGGCCGGATCGCTGCGCGTCGCCACCATTAGCGCCGTGGTCAGTGGGCGCAGCTGCACCCGGACGCCGGGCGCGAGGTCGTGCCAGCGGGGTTCGTTGGTCAGGTCAAGGGTCAGCATGGTCAGTAACTCGCCACCTGGTTCTTGAGGACGACGGTGCACATCTGCCCGGCCACGGGATCAAAGGCCGCCTGCCAGTCGAAGCTGGCCTGGATGCCCTGCGGCCCCTGGATCTCGACCCTGGGGCGCGGCAGGTAGACGGCGTGCGCCGTGATCGTCAGGCTGACATTGGCCGAGATCACCCAGAAGAACTCGAGGCTCGCGGCCGTCCCGTTCAGCGCCTGATCCATCAGCGTCGTGTCGGCGAAGCGCACGTCGATCTTGCCGGTGAGCGAAGCAATGGACGGATCGGTCCCGTCGATGCGGCCGTCCGCGCGAATGGTCTCGATGCGCTCGACATTGTTGGCATAGGTGAGGTCGGCCGAGACGATGTTGCCAAGGCTCGCGCCATTGCGCCTGATCGCGCCGTTGAAATGCCCGAACCGCTGGAGCGCATAGGCGGTGGGCGTGCCGGCCGCCGTGGCGGTGGCAACGCTCTCGCCCTGTGCCACCAGCCTCACGTCGGCCGTCAGCAGCCCCGAGCGCTGCATGGCGATGCTCAGCTGGTCGAGCACGCAGCCGGTATACATGGCAAAGCGCGGGATCTCCGGCATCGCCACCTCGATCGCCATGCTCGGCAGGGTCCAGGAGCCCGACTTGAAGGTATGGGTCTTGTTGGTGGTGCCGGTGGTGGTCGGCGCACCAAACGCCGCCTTGAGCCAGAAGCCGAAGGCCTCGGCATCGAGCGGCACCGTGATGTCGCCGTCCGCCGTCACCGCGTCCCTCACCGGGGCCAGCGGGTCGCGGCCGTAGCCCAAGAGTTCCGAGGCCAGCAAGGGCTGCTCGGCCCCCAATGATGCGCTGGCGAAGGGCATCTGCATGAAGCCGCTGGTGGGTGCGGTGCCATAGGTCGTCTCGAACGCGGCCGCGAGCTGCGACCGCGCCCCCTGGGCGCGTGCCATGGTGGTCTCCTTGATGTGTCGGGGTCAGGCCAGGGGATCGGCCGTGGTGTAGTGCAAGACGACTGGAATGACGGCCGCCTTCAGGCTCGCCGCACCCTCGACCGGCAGATCGACCGGGCGCGGCGCTTCCGCCTCGACCCAGTCGCACAGGCCCCCGAGCGTGCGGTCGGCGGCGAGCGCCGCGGCAATGCTGGCGGTCAGCGCATCAAACGCCGCGTCACGGTCGCCGCCTTGGACCACCGCCTCGATCTCGGCGCGGTGCTGGTAGTGGTAGGCAAGCGGCGACAAAGTCACTTCGGGCTCCCCCGGCTCGCCGTCGCGCAGGATCAGAAGGCCCTCGGCCGGCACGCGCTCGGGCAGCACGTCGCCCCGCAGGGCGGCGGCGGGCAGCGCCGAGAGCCGCGCGTGCAGCGCGGCGAGGATGGTTTCGCGCGGGGTGGACATGCTGTCCTCGAAGCTGCGAGATGGATGCGGTCAGTCGTCCCGGCGCGCCAGGTCCGTCAGGCGCGCGGGCAGATCGCGCCGTCCGTGCAGAAAATCGACGATGATTACCCTGTCGGGCTCATCCACGAACACGATCAGATGCTCGCCGCAGCGGGTGAAACGCAGATCCTCGGGCAAGCGCGGATCAATAACCTTGCGGCAGCTCTGCCATGGTGCCTCGCCCCGCGCGATCGCCGCGCATCGCTCGATCAGGTCGGCTTCATAGGCCTCGGCCTGTCGCGGACCGAAGGTCTCGAGGGTCCAGAGCGCGATGTCGGCGATCGATGCCTCGGCTGCCTGCGTCAGGCGCCACGGCTTGCCGCTCACCGCGCGCTCCGCGCCGCGCGAAAGGCCCGCCGGATCGCGGCGTCACCCGGACCTTCCGCCAGATCGCCGCGACGGGCCTGGTCCAGCCCGGTCTCGAGCCGCGCACGCAGGGCATCGAGTTGCGCTTCCTCGCTTTCCAGAAGCCGCAGCCCCGCGCGCAGGGCCTCACTGGCATTCTGATAGCGCCCCGAAGCCACCAGACGATCAACCAGCGCGGACTGGCTTTCGGTGAGGACGACGTTTCTTGTGGCCATGATGTCTTCTCCTTTATTGGCAATATATGCCAATCCGGGGAAGTTGTCGACCATGCTGTCAAGGGCGGGCTTCAATCCACTTCCCCACGATCAGTCCCGGCACACCGTCGAGCGCCCGGTCTGCGTCCCGCGCGAGGTCCAGCCGCTTCGGCAGCTTCACCTGCGGCACCAGCAGGAAGATCGGCGCGGTGACCCTTCCGCGCCCTGTCTTCGAGCGCGACGCAACGGCCTGACCCTTCGTGTTCAGCCGCCCCTCCGCAACGAGCAGGCTCGGCCCGCGGCGGCGGTAGACGAAGCGGAGACGCAGGCCCCGGCGGCGCTCCCATTCGCCGGGGGTGAGCCTGGCGCCGCGCAGGCCTCGGCCGGCGGCCTCGGTCGGGATCGCGAGCCACAACCCGCCTTTCGAGCGGATCAGCGGGCCGGTGTCGTGGGCGCCGATGATGACCGGGGCCTTGGACCAGACCAGCGCAGCGGCGTTCAGGCTCTCGCCGGCCTTCGGGTAGGTCTGGCTGCGGATCGAGTTGGCGAGCCGTCGGCCGAGCCCCGCGCCGGTTATCTGCCCGCGCCAGGCGGTCTTGAGCCCGGTCCCGGCTTCGCGCATGGCAGCTGTGACTGCCTTCTCGCCGGCCTTCACCTCGGCGGCCATGGCGGCGACGAGATCGGGCGTGATGTCGAGCTTCAGCTTCATTGCGGTCAGGCTGGGCGCAGGTCCACGGTCCAGACGAGCAGCTCGCGGTCGCGAACGGGCTCGCCCTGGATGAGGAAGGCCTCGTCGTCGATCTCGATACGGTCGCCGGGGCGCGGGGTCGCAACCTCGGCCACGCGCAGGTCGATCCTGGTGGTCTCGGACCAGAGCCGCGCGTCGCCGAAGTCCGTGATCGCGTCAGCGCGCCGGGCGACAACGCGCACCAGCGACGGCGTGCCGCCCTCGGCGGTGTAGACCACGTCGCGCGCCAGATGCGCGTCGGCGAAGAGCGCGTCGAGGGCGGCAGCGAAGGCGGTCATCAGGCCCGCCTTGCCTGTCGCAGCACCTGCGGGCGGGTGCAGATCGGCAGCGGGTTGCTCTCGATCTCGAGGCGAACCCATTCGTCGCGGTCCCGGTCGGGAATGGAGCGCGCATAAAGCGGCAGGCCAAGCGTGTTGACGGTCTCGAAGGTATCGGCCGGGGCGTAGTAGATTTCAAACAGGCCCTCGACGCCCTCGGGATAGAAGAAGGCCTTGTCGGGCGGCACGCCGAAGGCGGCATTACCCCGGTAGCGACGGAAGGTGATGCCGCCGAAGCTGACCTCGTCGGCCACCCGCGACCGCAGATCGGCGGCGGCAGCCGTGTTCAGATAGGTCTCGCGCACCTCCTTGTGGGCGACGAGATCGGAGAAGAAGGCCGCGCCGCATTCGGCGCGCAGTTGCACGGCACCGGTGGAGAGGCCGCCGAGATCGCCCTCGACGCTCTCGATCAGCGCCTGGCAGCGCTTGCGCAGCGCGCCCGAGGCGGGCGTGGCATTGTCGAGGTCGAAGTCGATCTCGGCCGCCGGCGCGATGCCGAACTCGGTGAAGTAGTTGACCACGACCGCGTGGTCCTTGGGGTCCTTCACCAGCCCCTGGATGCCGTTCAGGAGGTGGTATTCGAAGGTCGCCTCGGCATCCTGGCGCAGCCTGCGCAGCCGGTAGGCCACCTCGGTCTGCACCTGCTGGACGGCGCTTTCGGAGCCGAAGTCGCGCACCGACTGGATCTCGGAGGCCCAGAGGACGTCCTGCTTCTTGAACTGCCGGCAGACGAAGGCGCGCATCTCGCGCCGGTCGGGCACCTGCTGCTCGTAGGCCGAGCCGCGCTCGGAGAACGGGATCAGCGAGAGTGTGCCATCGCGGCTCTCGATCACCACGGTGCGCGAGCGCACGCCGCGCGGGCTGAAGAGGGCCGAGCCCGAGAGCAGAGCGGGCTTGTAGGGGATGTTCTCGAGCGCGCGGGTGAGCTCGACGATGGTGAAGGCATCGCCTTCGAAGATGTCCATGGTGGCCATTTGGATGCCTCCTGTCGGGATTGGGTCAGCGGACGAGAATGCCCGCGGCGAGGAGCGCGGCGTGCGCAGCCGCGATCTCGGCCTCGCTGGGCGTGCCGGCGAAGACGAGGTCGTGGCGGTTGACGATGGCGGGCCCGCGGACGACCGCGACGGCCGGCACGTCGCCACCGGACGCATCCGCCTTGCCCCAGAGCACCGCGACGGCGGTCTCGGTGCCGTCGCCGGCGGCCGGGTCGTGGGCGGCGTATTTTCCGCTGGCGGTGATCTTGCCGAGCACCGTGCCGGGGGCGAGCTTGCCTGCCCCGGAGGCAAGGGTGACGGTCTCGCGGGTGTAGTCGCGGAGGACTTCCCAGACGAGGAAGCCGCCCGGATGGGGGCCTTCGACGAGGGTGGTCATGCGCTTATCCTTTCAGCTTGAAGGTGCGGGCGACGATCTCGCCCCAGGGGCGCGCGGCCGTGCTGCGGCCGGGCTGCGGGTGATGGGGTGCGATCTCGGGCTCGGCCTCGGCGCGGGCGGCCAGTAGGGCTGCACGGACCTCCTCTAGGCTTGCGCCCTCGGCGAGGAAGCGGGACGCCATCTGCGGCAGACCGGCGAGGCAGCAGAGATCGACCACGGCGCGGGCATGGGCCATGGCCTCGGCGCGGATGACATCGGCGTCGGGGGCTGCATCATTCGTGGCCGGAAGGCTGTTGCCTTCCGAGACACCCGCGCCGGCGCTGCCCGGCTGCGGCGCCGGATCGGCGGCACCGGCATCCTCGTCCACCGCTCCGCCCTCGGCCGCGGGCCCCTCCGAACCGTTCCCGTCCGGAACGGTTTCGACGGGGTCCGCACCGGCCGCGACCGCCTCGACCAGCGCCGGGGGCGCGTTGCGGAAGCGGGCGATGTCGAAGCGGGCGGCGATGCGCACGGGCTCGGCGATCCGCGTGGCGAGGCCCGCGGCCAGCGCCTCCCCGGCGTCGAACCAGGTCTCGGCCGCCATCAGCGCGGCGATTTCGTCCTCGGGGCGGCCCGCGCGGGCAGCATAGCCGCGGACCATGGTGGCGGCGATCTTGTCGAGCGTCTCGGCCATCGCCCGCATGTCGGCGGCCGTGCCCATGACCAGCCCCGCCGGATCGTGGATCATCAGGAAGGCGTTCTCGGGCATGACGATCTCGTCGCCGGCCATCGCCACATAGGAGGCGGCCGAGGCGGCGATCCCGTCGATCCAGACGGTGACGGTGCCCGCGTGGCGCTTCAGGGCGTTGTGGATCGCGACCGCGTCGAAGACCGATCCGCCGGGGCTGTTGATCCGCACAAGGATCGGCGCCCCGTCCGGGATCGCGCCGAGTTCCGCGAGGAAGCCCTTCGCCGAGACGCCCTGCGCCCCGATCTCGTCATGGATCGCCACTTCCGCGCCGCCGTCGCGGGCGCGGATCGTGTACCAGCCTGCCATGTCGTCACTCCTGTTCGCTGTCGGTTCCCGGCTCCGGGCGGGCGGCCGGGGTCACCCTTGCGCCCTGGGTCTCGCCCGGGCTGGTGCGATACTGCAGGCCCAGATCGGCCGCGCGGGCTGCGTCCGTCGCGTTCTCGCGGTCCACTTCCTCGACATCGTAGCCGGTGGCTTCGACCACCTTGCGCCGCGAGGTGATACCCGCCTCCATCGCCAGCACCTGCGCCTGGATGTCCTTCAGGGGATCGACCCAGTCCCAGCGCGGCGGGATCCACTGCACCGCGCGGAACCGCCCCGGCGCTGCCGCATACCCCGGCAGGTCGAGCGCACCCGCCAGCACCGCCGTCTCCATCCAGCGCGCCCAGATCGGACGGCAGAGCTGATGCGCCAGCACCCCGTGCTGGAGCTGCTGCACGCGGCGGCGGAACTCCACGAGCTCGGCCCGCAGGCTGGAATAGTTCGCCTGCCGGACGTCGCCGGTGACGAGGTGGTAGGGCAGCCCCAGCGAGGCCGAGACGGCGAGCAGCGTCCGGTACTGGAACGCCTCGTAGCCGCCGCCGACATCGGCCGGCGACGAGAACTTCACGTCCTCGCCGGGCAGCAGCACCTGCATCGTGCCCGGCTCGAGGCTGGCGATGACAGCACCGTCGAGATCCGCCTCGGCCTCTCCCATCAGGGGCTCTTCGGGCGCGGTCCTGGTGATGAAGCCCGCGAACATCGCCGCGGTCTTCTTCCGGTCGAGCTCGGCGTCGTCGTACTGGTCGAGCAGGAAGAGCCGCACCATGGCGGGCGCGACATGCGGCAGGCCGCGGATCTGGCCCGCATCGATGGGGCGATAGATGTGCAGCACGTCCCCGGCCGGCACCCGTACCGTCTCGGGGATGACCGCGCCCTGATCGGTGCTGTCGCCCGGATGGCGGCGGCGGAAGTGATAGGCCACGCGCCGGCCGATCGCGTCGAACTCGATCCCGCAGCGCAGCCGGTTCCCGTTCGCCGCGGTGCCGGTCTTCTCGAAGGGCAGCATCTCCGATTGCAGGAGCTGCATCTGCAGTGGGACCGTCAGCCCGTCCTCGGCCCGGCGGGGCCGCAGCCGGACGAAGCACTCGCCGGCCACGAACATCTCCCGCGCCACCATGGCCTGCAGGCCGTAGAAGTCGGTCAGCCCGTCCGCATCCGCCTCGTCGGTCCAGGCCAGCCAGAGCCGCTGGACGCGATCCCGCAGGGCCGCATCCTCGATCAGCGACGAGGGCTTGATCCCGTCGCCGACGAGGTTCGCGGCGAAGGCCTCGCAGGCGTTCGCCGCATAGCCGTTGGTGACCACGAGCTCGCGCGCCCGCGCCAGCAGTCGCGGCCCGCCCGAGGCCACCAGCGCGTTGATGTTCTCCAAGGGCGGGTTCCAGCCCCGCAGCCGGCGTCGCGCCATGGCCCCCTCGAGGCGGGCGCGCAGTCCGGAGGGACCGTGGCTCCGGGGGAGCCGCGTAAGCCCGGAGGACGCGGGGCCGCCGGTCGCCCGGCGGCGGAAGCGGTCGAAAAGCCCCATCGCCTCAGAGCCCCTTCGCCGTCGTCACGCGCACCTGCCGCACGAGCCGACGCCCCTCGGCCGCAGCGATCTCGCGGTCCAGCGCCTCGATGGCCCGGTCGATCTCGGCCACGCTACGGTACTCCACGGTCTTGCCGTCGTAGCTCACGCGGGCCACGCCCGAGGACCGCTGCGCCAGAAGCGCCTCGCGGCGGGCGCGGAGGTCTGCGGCCGTGGCCATCGGATCACCTCATGTAGCTCGAGCGCACCATGCGCCGGCGAGATGCAATGCGCGGAGCGGTCGGCGCCGTGGTCGGCGTGGCTCCCTCGGGCTTCTCGCCCGCCGTTACCCCCAGCTGCGCCTCGAGATCGGCCCATCGCGCCTCGGGCCAGCGGTCGGCGCCGGCGATCCAGGCGGCGGCGCGCGCATAGACCCGGCAGTCCAGCGCCTCGTTGCGCTCGCGCAGCTTCTGCCATTCGAGCTTCGTGAAGCCGCGCCGGGTCTTCACCGTCACCAGCTGCTCGGCGGTGAGCTGCTTGAGCCACTCGCCGTCCGCCCAGTCCGGCAGATGCACCGTTCCGGCCGGGAACGATGCACCGGCCGCGATCTCCTCCGCGGTCGGGCGCTCCTGGCGCAGGAAGCGATAGCTCTCGGCCTTGAATGTCGCGGTGGCGACCGTCCAGAGCCGGGCGCCGCGGCGCAGGCGTTTGCCCGCCACGGTCGCGTCCACATAGGTCGGGCCAGTCACCGGGCTCGCGCGGTTGAAGCCCTCGACGCCCTTCACCGGCGCCACCTGCGCGAAGCCGACGGCCCGGGCCCAGCCATAGACCGCGGCCGTCTCGTAGCCGGTGTCGATGGCGAGCCGCGCGATGGTCAGGTGCTGGCCGTTCGCGTGTGCCCATGTGCGCCCCAGCAGCTCGGTGAGCTTCTGCCAGCAGGCGGGGTCGCCCGGCCCGCCCTCGATGACGATGTGATCGACCAGCCAGCTTTCGAGCCCGCGGCCCCAGGCCCAGACATCGACCTCGATCCGGTCCTTCTGCACGTCCGCCCCGGCGGTCAGGAACAGCCCACCCGCGGGGACGGTGCCTGGCGCCCATGCCTCGCGGCGGTCGGCCAGCCGCTGCCAGTCGGGCGCCTCGCCGGTTTCCATCCAGGTCTCGCCGAGGATGGTGTTCCGGAACGCCCGCATGGCTTCGTCGCTGCGCCGTGCCGCCTCATGCGCCCGCGCGATCCGCGCCCAACTGAGCCACCCCACCGGCGAGTAGAGCGCCGAAAGGTGGTAGCCCACCGTCAGCGGGTCGGTGGCCGTGGCGGTGGGGCGCCACTCCCCCGCCGCCAGCATCGCGGTCTTCTGGTGCTCGGCGATGGGCGCCTCGCAGCTTTCGCAGTGATAGGCCGCCGTCTCCGGCCGGCCCTTCTCCCAGCGCAGCCGCTCGAACTTCAGCCATTGCCTGTGCCCGCAATGGGGACAGGGCACGAAGTAGCGCCGCTGGTCGGAGGCCTCGAACTCGCGCTCGATCCGGCTCAGCCCCCGGATCGTCGGCGTCGAGACCAGGAACACCTTGCGCCGGTGCGCGAAGGTCAGCGAGCGCGCTTCGGCCAGCGTGACGGGATCGCCTTCCTCGTCGGCCGAGGCCGGATAGGCGTCGACCTCGTCGAGGAAGATGTAGCGCGCCGGGGTCGAGCGCAGCCCCACCGCCGAGTTCGCCCCGGTCATGATCAGGATGCCGCCGGCGAACTCCTTCGACAGCATGGTATTGCCCGCGTCGCGGGACCGGGCAGGCTTCACCCGCTCGCGCAGCTCCGGGCTTTCCTCGATCAGCGGGTCGATCCGCTGCCGCGAGTTGCGCTTGGCGAGCTCCACCGTCGGCTGGACCGCCAGCATCGGACCGGGCGCATGGTGCATGACAAACCCGATGAAGCAGTTCCCCGCTTCCGTGGCGCCCACCTGCGCGGCCTTCATGAACACCACTCGCTGCGTGGGATCGCCGGGCGACAGCCGGTCCATGATCTCGCGCATGTAGGGCGTGCGCACCGTGCGATACCGCCCGGGTTCGGCCGAGGCGCGGCCCGAGAGCATGCGGTGCCGGTCCGCCCATTCCGAGACGGTCAGGTCCGGGTCGGGCCGCAGCCCGTTGCCCCAGGCGCGCAGGATTTCGCCCGCGCCGTCGAAGTCCGTCAGCGCGTCATCATCACCGGAAGTCGGGCCGGACCTCGGCGAGTTCGTCGAGGTGGGCGCGTACATGTTTCTCCAGCACCTTCTGCATCGCGGCTGGCTCCACGGTGATCTGCTGGCCCGTCGCGTCGCGGCAGGAGGCCGACAGCTCGGCCGCCATCAGCGCCGCCGCGCGCGCGGGCCAGTTCACCCATGCGTCCCGTTCCTCCCGCGCCAGCCGGAACACCAGCGCCAGCGCGCGGGCCCGCTCGATCAACTCCCCCTTCAGCTTCTGGAGCCGGATGCGCCGCTCCTGCGCCTTCAGCACCTCGTTCGCGGTCTTCGCCTGCAGGAAGGTCGTGCCGCCGCCGACCGCCGGGACCGCCAGCCCCTGTTCGCGGAGCGTGTCGCCGACGGCGGCCACCGCCGCCTCGGGGACGGGCTTCAGCTTCGGCGCAGGCGGCCTACGGGTCTTGGACGGGTCCGTCGTCTCGGCGCGCCGGGCGTCACTGGCGGCCGCGTTGATGCTGCCGTCAGGATAGAGGACCAGCCGCTCGGCGGTCTTCGCCTTCTGGATCGCGCCGCGCGACAGACCGACATGCACGGCGTACTGGCGCTCGCTCATGCCCTGCATCGACGGCTCCGTTTATCATTCAGAATCATGTACTTATCGAGTTGATAAGCGCGCCGGAGAGAGCGAACGTCACTCCAGCGAAGCGATGCAACTCGACCCAAGGAGCCAGCCCGATGACCCGCCGCGCGACCGACAACACGAAAGCCCTCGACGCCTTCATCGCCGCGAAGACCGAGATCGATGCGATGCTGGAGCGGCTCGCCGCCCTGAGCGCCGACCATTTCGAGACCAGCCCCGACGAGATCAACTGGGGCCATGTCGGCACCCTGAACCACTACCGCGCCAAGCTGCGCGAAATCACCGACATGGCCTTCAGGGAAGGCGAACACGCCGAGTGAGACGACCCGCTCCCGGTCCCGCCCGCCGACTGGCGGGCTCGACCTCGTAGAAGGGCCCGCATCCCGCGCGCCCCGATACGGGAGACGACGATGACCAAGCTTTCCGACACCCAAGCCCTGATCCTGAGCGCCGCCGCCCAGCGGCCCGAGCACATCGCCCTGCCGCTGCCCAAGAGCCTGCGGGGTGGCGCCGCCGCCAAGGTGGTCGGCGCGATGATCGCGAAGGGGTTCCTTGAAGAGGTCGACGCAGACATGCGCAAGGGCGAGCCCGTCTGGCGCGAGACCGGCGACGGCCACGGCGTCACGCTGGTCGCCACCAACGCAGGTCTCGCCGCCATCGGCATCGAGCCCGAGGACGCGAACCCCGCGCCTGCGGGTGCGACGGTCGCGCCAATCGAGGAGCCCGCGCCGGACACCCCCATCGAACCGAAGGCCGCGCCCAAGACGCGCACGCCGCGTGAGGGCACCAAGCAGGCCACCCTGATCGCCATGCTGCGCGCGCCAGAAGGAGCCACCCTCGACGAGATCGTAGCCGCTACTGGGTGGTTGCCGCATACCGCGAGAGGGGCCATGTCGGGCGCGCTGAAAAAGAAGCTGGGCCTGAAGATCATCTCCGACAAGGTCGATGGAAGGGGGCGCGTCTACGCCATCCGTGACTGAAGCTCTGCAATGAAACGAACAGATGCCGCCGCCCAACGCCGGGCGGCGGTTCTTCATTCTACGCTTCGCATCCGGATCGCCTCGAACAGTCGGCGCAGCAGGTAGCCGCGCGCCAGCGAGACGCCGACGAACGCGAGGCCGATGGTCAGATGTTCGGTGAGCCCCGTCTCGATCCCGAACCACGGGAACACGATGATCTGCGTGGCGATGGCCAAAACGTAGCCGACGACAACGTTTGCCGCGGCCTCGACCATCGACATGATGCGGCTCTGCTTCATCGCAGGCTCTCCAGAAACGCCGTCACGAATTCCGCTGCGAGCGGCGGCACGATCGCATTGCCGTAGCCCCGCAGCAGGCCCATGCGGCCGGGTATCCCATCAGCCAGCGGGAATGTTCCGGGCTCAACGGGCCTCCATCGGTCATCGCGGCAGAGGAGCCAGTCCGGATCTCGCCAGACGCCGTCCGTCGCATTGGCCCCGGCAGGGTCGGCGCCATCGACCAGTCCACCAGCTTCACCGTCCTGCGGCTCGCATCGGTGTTGCCGGCCGCATTGTATCGCTTCGTGGCGGGCGAGCCCGCCATCGCCGTCGGCCAACCCGCCAGCCAGACCTGTCGGCCGAGCAGCGCATTGATCGGCACCGACCGGCATTCCGATCCGTCCTTGTGATCCCTCGCCGAGGCCGTCGCCCAACCCGCGAGTGACTGCGTCCAAGGCGACGGCGCCGAAGAACAGCCGCTGGCGGATGTGCGGCGCACCGATGCCCGCAGCCGGCAGATCGGCCGCCGCGACGGCGTAAGATGCCGCCTCCAGCGCATTCGCCAGAGCGTCGAACCACGCCCAGCCAGCCGGACCTGAAGGCGCTGTTCCAGCCGCGCTGCCAACCGGTCCGAGCACAGCCGCGCTGGCGACCTGCTCGCCGAAGACGAGCCGAGGTCGGCAGGCGGCGACGAGCCGCAGGAAGGCGGGGGCGAGATGGCGGTCATCGTCCTGTCCCTTGCGCTGCCCGGCCTGACTGAAGGGCTGGCAGGGCGGCGAGCCGGTCCAGACGGACAGGCACTCGGCCACGCCGGCGAGGCGCAGCGCGTAGGGCCAGCCGCCGATCCCGGCGAAGAAATGGCATTGCGCGAAGCCGCGCAGGTCGGCGGGCTCCACCTCGAGGATGGAGCGTCCGTCCACCTCGCCCGCGGGCAGCAGCCCGGCCGCGATCAGATCCCGCAGCCAGGCGCAGGCCGCGGGATCGGCGTCGTTGTAGTAGACGGCCATCAGGCAGCGGCGTCGGCCGTCTTGCCCAGCCGCGCGGCCTTCACCTGCGCGAAGGTCCGGCCGTCGCCGTCAAGGATCGCGTCGCGGCCGGTCTCGGCCTGCCAGCGCTCGACGGCGACATCGACATAGGCCGGGCTGATCTCCATCGCATAGACGCGCCGGCCGTTGGCCTCGCCCGCCATGATCTGCGAGCCGGATCCCGAGAACGGCTCGTAGCAGAGGCCGCCGCGGGCGACGTGCTGGCGCATCGGGATGCCGAAGGCGTCGAGCGGTTTCGGCGTCGGATGGTCGGGGCGCTCGTCCCTGGCGAAGGACGGCATCTCCCAGGTCGAGGACAGCGTCTCGTCCGAGACCTTCGGCGGGCGGTTCGGTCGACGCCAGCCCATGAAGCACGGCTCGTGCTTCCAGAGGTAGTGCGACCGGGTCAGGACGCCGCGGTCCTTCACCCAGATGATCTGCTGGTGCACGAAGGCCCCGGCCTTCTCCCAGCAGGCTTCCAGCATCGCCTGGCGGCGCGAAGCGTGCCAGCAATACCAGGCGGCATCCTCGGTGATCGCCTCGGCCACGGCCGCAGCGATGAAGCCGTCATAGAGCTCGGACCCTTGAGAACTGTCGTCCCAGGTGGTGCCATAGCTCTGGCTCCAATCCTTGTTCCGCGTCGGGTGGTTCGAGCCGTCGTAGTCGACGAGATATGGCGGGTCGGTCGCAAACAGCACCGCGCGCTCGCCGTTCATCAGGCGGCGGACATCCTCGTGGTTGGTGGCGTCGCCGCAGAGCAGCCGATGATCGCCGAGAAGCCAGAGATCGCCCGTGCGCGAGGCCGGGTTGCGCGGGGGCTCCGGGATGGTCACGGGCGGCACGGAGGCTCCGGCGCCACCTCCATCTTCACCGCCTGCCACCGGATCGAAGGCCAGCAGCTTGTCGAGCTCCCCGTCCGAGAAACCGACCAGCGACAGGTCGTAGTCGTCGGCGAGCAGATCCTTCAACTCGGCCGAAAGGAGCAGTTCATCCCACTCCGCCCAGTTCGCCGACTGGTTGGCCAGAAGACGGAACGCCTTGATCTGCGTCTCGGACAGTTCGTCGGCGAGGACCACCGGCACGGTGTCCAGACCGAGCAGACGTGCCGCCTTCAGCCGCAGATGCCCGTCGACCACCAACCCGTCGCTGCGGGCGACAATCGGAATGCGGAAGCCGAACTCCACGATGGCCTGCGCCATCCGGTCGACCACGTCGTCGTTCTTGCGCGGGTTGCGCTCGTATTCGACAAGGCGGCCGATGGGCCATTGTTCAAGCTGCAGCGCGTTGGCCGGCATGGGCAGAACTCTTGAGCATGTGAAGGGTCACAGTCCGGCGCGCATGGAGGCTGCAGAACAGGACGAGTTTGGTGAGGGGCAGCGGCGGATCGACCGCCTCGACATCGTGGAACACGCTCTCCACGCGCTTGTGGCAGGCGCGGCAGAGCGGGATCAGGTTGGTCGGCGTGTTGTCCCGCGTCAGGCGGAACGGGATGATGTGGTGCACCTGAAGGTGCCTTGTCCTTCCGCAAAAAGCGCAGAACGGCGTCTGGCGGAGCGCAGCCTTGCGGATCGTTTTCCAGCGCGAGCCGCGCCCACGGATGCGCGGCGTCCGACAGAGATGACGCTCATAGCAGGGCCGCGAGCAGAACCGCCCGCTGGCATTGGTGCGATCCGACAGGGCCGACCTGGCGATGCGAAACGAGCTGCCGCAGGTCACGCAGGACCGTTCGACCGATTGCGCAGCGCGTCGACAGGCGCGGCTGCAGAACTGCTGGCGGCTGCTCGGCGGCGCCGGGAAAACCCTGCCGCAGTGAATGCACATCTCGCGGTTCCGATCCGCGGATCGAGCGCGACGGCCTTGCGCCAACGCCGGCCGCGCGGCGCACGGTCGACACCGGGTGGCCGGGTTGTCGGCACGCACCTCCTCGACCCTGCCACAATCCGCACAGGTACGCTGGCGCATCTGGCGGTTCCGAGACCTGGCGCGCGGCGCGACGGCGTCGGTGCGCGCGGCATTGCAGTGCGCCTCGGTCATGCGGGTTCCTGTCATTGTCCGATCGGCGTCAGCCGGGTGGACTCCGGTCGGGCGGAGTCCGGTGGCTTCCGGGGTGGACTCCGGAATCCGGGGGTATCCCACCCCGCGTGGCCAGTCATGTGTTTGAATTCAAGAGGTTTTCAGGGGGCGCCGGTGGATCCGGAGTCCCGGTGGCTTCCCAAAAATCTGGCCCTGACGCTGGCGAAATGCCGAGCCAAGCCCGCCAGCATACGTTTCGACCCGGAAAGGAACCGGAAAACAACGGCTTGGCGGTCTGGACCCCGGCTGGACCCCGGAAGCCAGCCCCGGTGTCCACCTCGGGATGAGCGTCGGTTCGCCCGAGCGCACAACTCCGAGTCTAGTGATTTGATAGCGTGGCTGGGCTTCGGCGTCTCGCCTTCCGGTGTCTCGCGGGAAAATGTCTCGCGGGTTCGTTGTGACTTGACAGCGCGATCTTGAAGCCCGTTGCCGCGCCCCCATCTTTCCGGTAGTATTTCCGGAAATGGAGGGCAGCATGGCCAGCACCGATCCTTCCCCCGTCACCCAGTGGCGCAAGCGCCGTCAGCGGCAGGGCTTCGTGCGCGTGGAAGTGCAGGTCCGCAAGGAGGATGCCGCCCTCGTCCGGGACGTCGCCACCGCTCTCGGCGATCCCGAACGCGAGAGCGAGACGCGCGCCATCCTGCGCGAGAGGATCGCCACGCCCCGCAGCGGCGGTCTCAAGGCGTTGCTCGCCTCGGCGCCGCTCGAAGGGATCGATCTCGACCGTCCCCGCGATTTCGGGCGCGACGTCTCCCTGTGAGCTTCCTGATCGACACGAACATCATCTCTGAAGTGCGCAAGGGCGACCGCTGCGACCCGGCCGTGGCGGCCTGGTGGTCGGGCGTCGCCGAGGACGACCTGTGGCTCAGCGCGCTGGTGCTGGGCGAGATCCGCAAGGGCGTGGAACTGGCGCGCCGCCGCGATCCCACGAAGGCCGCCGCGCTCGAGGCGTGGCTCGGGGACGTGATTGCGGGCTTCGGTGACCGGGTTCTGCCCGTCGACACGGCCGTGGCGGAGGAATGGGGCCGAATGAACGCGGTCCGTCCGGTGCCGGTCGTCGACGCGCTGCTGGCGGCGACGGCCAAGACCAACGGCCTGACGCTCGTCACGCGCAACGGGGCGGACGTGGCCGGGCTGGACGTGGAGGTGCTGAACCCGTTCGAGGCGACGTAAGGCGCGCTCATCCCGCACGCCCGACCACGAAATCCATCGACCGCTTCTTCGGCACCTGCCTCCCATTCAGCCGCCAGACGATCACGGCGATCCCGTATTGCCAGCGCCGGTTCGCGGTGGCACGGCTGATGCCGAGTTCCCAGCAGATCGGTTTCCACGGCTTCCGGTTCGCCCGGAGCCAGAGCAGGCGCGCGTCGGCGGGATCGAGCCAGCGTAGCCAGAGCAAGGCGTCCTCGGCCTGCGTGATGTCGCGCGGTCCGGGCTTGGGTCGACGCATCCGAGGCTCCTGACCGACCTGGTCGGCGAAACTGTGGAAGTACTCGGGCCAGGCGTTGAAGTAGCCCTGCGGCTTCACCTCGGGCAGCGACCGGAACACGTCGGCCGCGCTCTCAAGGCGGTCCTCGACCATGGTGGGCGTCCACTCAGCCATTCGCGGCCTCCCGGTCGCTCGCCCGAGGTCCATACAGCTTCTCGCCGAGCTGACGCACCAGTTCGCGCTCTGGCCAGGTCAGGCGATGGTCGTCGACGGATACGGCGAGCACACCCTCGTCATGCCAGCCATCGCGCTTCACCTGGTCGGGATCCCGACGCGTGCCGCCGTAGCCTCTCGGATACCAGCGCATCGCCTTCATCGCTGCACCTCCGGCAAGAGCGCGGCATAGCCGATGACGTCGATCAGGCTGTCGCGGTGGCCGGGGTCGTGGGTCAGCCGCACGAGCTTGAGGTCGATCATGCAGAGCACCACCTGCGTCGGCGTCACCGGGCGGCCGAGGGTCAGCGACCAGCGCGCGGCGATGGACTGCAGCGCGGCGTCGGCGGGCCCGTAGGTCTCGGCGCGCATCTCGAGCACCTGCGCGGCGTGGTCGAGGATCGCGGGCCGGGTCATGCGAGGCCCCCCTGCGTCTCGATGGCCCAGAGCAGCAGCGCGATGGCATCGGCCTCGTTGGGTCACGTCCGTCAAGCTGGTGTAATTACCTGGGTGGCCTGAGGGCATGATCAGGCGGCTTTCGTGGTTATGCTGAGAATGGGGTCGATTTCCTCTGTGTCGATCCGGGCGAAGGCC
>Ga0209172_10002876_pt1 | contig 28443 bp, 15 predicted proteins | sample LarsenN4metaG_FD_184113 | JGI IMG/M metagenome (GOLD analysis project Ga0209172, IMG submission 184113) | Hot spring sediment bacterial and archeal communities from British Columbia, Canada, to study Microbial Dark Matter (Phase II) - Larsen... ... | reverse complement strand
GAAACGGCGCGCCGACCACCGCCAGGTTCGCAGAGAGTCCAACGCTCCAACCGAACTGGTCGCGGCTGCGGCCATCGGAGGCGATGAGCTTGCCCACCTGTGTCCATTGACCGGCGTCCGTCCGCCAGAAGACGTACACCGCCCCGGTCAGAGAAAGCGGGTCGTCCTGCCGAAAGCGCCCGCTGACAAGTAATAGGCTTCGATCGATGGCCACAGCCCCGCCGAAGCTGTTCGTCTCGTTGGGATCCGTCGCCACAAGCTCCGCCGTTCTCTGCCAGTGGCCGCTTGCGTCACGCTCAAAGATGTATGTCACCCCTTGGTCCCGCTCCCCCGCCACCGGGGCGCCGATCACGATGAGCCCTTCGCCAGTGGCAACGGACTGGCCAAAAACGTCGATTCCCCCGCCGGGGTCGCCGAGCAGCTTGGCGGTCTGCGACCAATGGCCGCTCGCATGGCGTTCGAAGACGTACGCCGAGCCGGCGTAGTTGCCGAGCTCGAAGTCGTTGGGTGCTCCGATCACGGCGATGTCGCCGTAGAGGGCTACCGACCAGCCGAAGTACCAGGCCAGCGGGTCGCCCGGTGTCAGGCGAGCGCTTTGCGTCCACGTTCCTGCTTCGTCCCGAGTGAAGACGTACGCGGCGCCGTCCGCTCCATCGTTGTAGGCGCCGACGAGGATCGTCTCTCCGTCGATCGCCACGGACCAGCCGAAGTAGTCATTCTCCTGCGGGTTCCGATCAGGTCGGTCAGCGATGAGCTTAGCCATCTGCGCCCAGTGGCCACTGACTGTACGCTCGAAAACGTAGACGCTGCCGTCAATGACATCGGGGAGAATCTCACAGGGCGCCCCGACTACGACAGTTTGCCCCCGGACGGCGGTCGCGGCCCCGAAGCAGGTGATCGCCGTTGCGTCCGCAGGGATGAGGATGGCGTCCAGACTCCACGCCGGCATGACGCGCACGTAGATGTACGCGGCGCCGTAGTAGGGCGTGTCGGTCTCCCCCGGCACACCCACCACGGTGAGGCTCCCGTCACGCGCCACGGCGTATCCCCACTCCTCGGCGTAGGCGGGCCCCTCCGCCAGCTTCGCCACCTGACAATCGATCGCCTCCGCGCGCCATGCGAGTATGCAGGCAACCACCACGAGATGGGGCGCCCTGACGGGTTCGTACCTGACCACGCTGACACCCCCGCCTGTCACGGCAGCAGAATCTGGGTCGACCAGATCACGGACTTGTTCGCATAAGGGTCCCGAGGCGCGGGCGCGTGGCCCATGAAGCTGGTCCAGAAGCGAATGTGGGCCTCAACGGCAAAACCCACATCATCTACTACGACGACCGCGACTTCGTGCAGGAGGACACCGATCCTACGCCGCAGTTCGACGATCGCCGGCAGGAACTGGTCCGTCTCATTGAACGGGTCATCGTCGTCCGCCACCAGAATGGCCGGGCCGACCGACCACCTTCCGGTCGTCGGATTGCGCGTCAACACGCGCAGGTAGATGTTGACGTCCTTGTCGTTCGGGTCCGACGTGGCGGTGTCATTGAAAACCAGGTACAGGCGGTTTGCGTTGGTTGGGTCCACCGCGAGGTCAAAGCCCGGGCCGTTAGCGCCCGTGAAGGGGTTCTGGGGCGGAACATAGAAGAAGAGCGAGGCGCTCCCGATGTTCAGGTGAACCGTCAGATTCTGACCCGTTTGCTCGTCCACCAGGCGCGTGAAGCGGACCTCGCCGTCGTGCGGGCCGCCGTTGACGTCGTCGCCACGGACGAACTCGAGCGTCAGGTCGTCCTTCCGGAACACGACATAAAGGGGCTGGGAGCCGAAGACGCGCGGCGCCGGCACGTTGCATGGCGTGATCACAGAACTTGGGTTGTTGAGGTTCGTCAGCGCGTCGCCCCCGCGCCAAGTTTCGCCGCCATCCCTCGAGCGCAAGTATTTGAGGGCAGGCCCGCCATCCCAGGTGATGTAGAACTCGCGCATCCCGATCGGGTCCGGGTACAAGGGGCCGTCCGCGGGCCCCAGGGTCATCTCGCCCGCCACGATCCAGGGCTTGTCAAAGCTCTCCGCTCCCGATGCCTGCGAAACGACCACCCAGGGGCCGAACTGTCCGCCTATCGGCTCCCAGCGGGCCAGGATGATGCGCGCTTGATCCCGCGTCATTGCGCAAACCAGGAACTCCCCGGTGAACGAGTCGTACGCGACGGACGGGTCGGTCAGACTGACATTCGGAAAGGCCCCCTCATTGATGATCCCTTCCTGGAACCACGTCCAGGCGCCGCCCTCCAGCTTCGCCAGAGCGTACCCGATCTCCTGCACGTTCGGCGGCGTGTCGGGCGGGAAGACGTGGTAGACGGCCATAACCCGATCATCCCCGGCCGCGATCGCGGTCTCGTAGACCGCGTCATCCCGGTGGTCTTCCGGGACCTGAACGCTCGACAGCGCCGCCAGCTCGCGCGCCAGCGGCGTCTGCGCGCTGGCGCCGGCGCTAACCAGAATAGCCCCCCCCCAGGACGACGGTGAAGCGCAATCTCGGCATTCTGGACACTATGTCCCTCCCCCGGGCCGGTGTGTCGGCGAGCGCCACATCCCTGATGTGAGCCGCGGCACCGCGCCTTCGGCACAGCGCTCGCCGCTGGAATGGCCCTATAAGCAATCTACCTCAATCACTCGCACGAGTCAAAGTTCTTTCGCGTTCATACCCGGGCAAACGCCTGAGGCGCGCTGCAGGACGACGCTGGCACGGCGCGCCGGCGTACCACGATCGGCTGCGGGCGCAGACAGGGACGGCGGCGTCCGTGCCGCCGCCCGGCCTGCCCCGTGACGGGAGCCCGTCTCACGCCGGGGAGGCAATCAGCTCGTGCTCCAGGGCTTCGATCAGGCCGCGCAGGCAGGTCTGGTGCGCGCCGGAGGGCGTGCGCCAGGCGGCCATCTCGCCGTTGTGCAGCATGCGCTCGATGCGCTGCGTGGCCATGACGACCGTGGAATGGTTCTTGTGGCCGATGGCGCGGCCGATCTCCGGGAAGCTCATCAGCGTGTGCCGGCGGATGAGGTACATGGCGATGGCGCGGGCCAGGCTGACCGTGCGGTCGCGGCTGCGGGAGTAGATCTGCTCGCGCGTCACACTGAGCCGGGCCGCGACCGCGGCGACGATGTCCGCCGCCTCCGGCCGCCGGGTTTCGCGCGCGAACTGATGCCGCAGAACCTTCTCGACCGTTTCGAGCGTCAGCGGCTCGCGCGTGAGCGACGCGACCGCCGCCACCTTGAGCAGCGCCCCCTCCAGCTCGCGCACATTCCGCGTCACGCGCTGGGCGATCAGGTCCAGCACCTCGTCCGGGGCCGGCTGCGGCATGCTGGCCGCCCGCCGCCGCAGGATCTCGCGCCGCATGTCCACGTCCGGGGGCTCGATCTCGACGATCATGCCGGACAGCAGGCGGTTGACCAACGGCTCGGAGAGGGTGGCGATGCGGCTGGGGTGCTGGTCGGAGGAGAGCACAACCGCTTTTCCGCCGGCGTCAATGGCATTGAATGTGTGCAGGAACTCTTCCTGGGTGGCCCGCTTGTTGGCCAGGAAGTGCACGTCGTCGATGGCCAGCACGTCCACGTGCCGAAACCGCGCACGAAACAGGTCCACCCGGCCGGCCTTCACCGCATAGACGAACTCGTTGGTGAACTCCTCGCCCGACACGTAGCGCCAGGCCAGCGTCGGGTGGCGTTCGGCCAGCCCGTTGCAGACCCCGTGCAGCAAGTGCGTCTTGCCCAGCCCGCAGCCCCCATGAATGACCAGCAGGCGGAATGCGCGGCCGGGGCTCTGCGCCAAGTCGGCCGCGGCGGAATAGGCCAAGTGGTTGCTCGGCCCGACCACGAACGCCCCCAGCCGGCCACGCAGCGCGGGCGCCGGCCGACCGTTGCGCGGCAGCGGGGGAGCGGTTGGCGACGCGCCGGCGAGCGGCCAGTCGCCCTCACGACTCGCTGGCTGGACGTGCGGCTCGCCAGTGATCACGCGGACTGCGACGTCTTCCTCGCCCAGGACGCCTCGTGTCACCTCGCGCAGGTCATCGAGGTAGTTGGCGGCGATCCAACTCCCGACGAACTCGTTGGACACGACCACGTCCAAGGCGTGATCCTGCACGCGGAACTGGGCCGATTCGCCGAACCAGGTGCGGAAACGGTTGGGTCCGATCCGTTCGGCGATCTGCGAGCGGATCGAAAGGCAGAACTTCTCCGCGTTTGGGCCGTCCACGCGCGCACCATCTCTGCGAGCTAGCGGCTGAAACCGGCGAAATCAAAATGTTTTGGCGGGAAGCGCCGGAATTTACCCGTCCCTTGCTTCGCTTGAGGAATATAACACCGGCGCGGACGGCCTGCAACGTCGATCGCGCGAGAAAAACGCGTGTCAACCGTAACTGCCGCTGCGCCAAGCGATGATGCGCGAAAGTTTTTTTCCCGCACAGGTTGTCCACACAGCGCCGCGTTCCGCGCGCCTCCGCTGCGGAACCCGCCCCGCTCAGCCGCGCCGCAGGTACGCCTCGCGCAGCGCCAAGGTGCGGAACCCGAACCGTTCGTACAACTTCCGCGCCGGCAGGTTCCGCTCGTCCACCACGAGCGTCAGATGCCGCGCACCGCGCTCACGGCAGCGCTGCAGCGCCCGCCGCAGCAGCAGCGCCCCGACGCCGCACCGTCGCCGGGCCGGGCACACGCCCATGTACACGAGCTCGAGCGTGGCCCCGCCCAGGTGGGGCGCGAGCAATAGGCAGGCCACGGGTTGGCCATCGATCTCCAGCACCTCCCACAGTTCGGGCGTGAAGCGGCCGGCCGCCTGGTGGGCCAGGATCGCCTCCTGCACCGGACGAAGCCCGCTCAGCTCGGGGCAGTCCAGACTGTCGACGTACGTGGCCTCGACCGTGCGGGCGAAGAGTTCGAACCGCTCCGGCGTGAAGCTCACCCAGCGGCCCCCGTCGGGTCGCGGGGCCTCGACCCCCGGATCTCGCGCGTCCCGTTCCAGGTAGATCAGCCGCGTCAGGCGACGGAACCCGTGCCGCAGGGCGAGCTCGCGTCTGGCCTCGTCCGCCGCCTCCAGCAGCACCTGCGTAAAACGCAGCGCGCGGCAGTCGAGGTCGGACATCAGCGCGGCGAGGGCCGCATCCTGATCGCCGGCGTCGATGCCGAACTCGCCCGGCTGCGGATACATGACCATCGCCGTCCGGCCGGGCAGCAGCATGGCGAAGGCCAGGCCTCGCAACACGCCCTCGCGACGGACGCAGTGGCCCGCCCAGCCGATCCTGGCCACCTGCAGATACTCAAAAAACGTCGCAACCTGCGTCGCGGATGCGGGACTCGGATCGCCGCTCGCGGCCAGCAGAAGCCGCAGGGCGGCAGTGAGCTCGGAGTCCGAGATGGGTGCGGTGCAGTTCACCAGCGGCTTGTCGAGCCGGCGCGGCACGTCGGGGATCGGCTTGGCGTCACTTGCTCCGGTCACTACAATCCGCCTGACCGTAAACCATTGTCGCGGCGCGACACAGGGCATGCAAACGTCGGTTGGCGGCGACAACGCCCGCGGGGCACGCGAATCCGTGATCCAGAACCAGATGAACCCAGAGGAACGCCCTCACGTCCAGGCCGGCGGAGGGCGGGGGGGTGACGATCTTTCGTCGCTGCACTGCGGAGGCGGGCGAGCGCGGTTGCGGCGTGTCACTGACAGAATGTCGCCTGGGGCGCCTGCCCTACTTACCTCCCGGTGTTTGCTGATGTGGGTCGGGATCCTGGCGGCGCAGGCCGGGTGCGCCGAGGGGGTCCGCTGGCGGGCGTATTCGTTTGACTCGGTCTTCGCCGACAGCGTGCGGGACGGCAAGCTCACATTCGTCTACTTCCGGAGCTGGTCCGACGTCGGATGCACACGTTTCGAGGAGGATGTGTTGAAGGACGCCGCGGTGCTGAAGGCCACCCGCGACCTGTACTGTGTGCCGCTCGAGTACTCGGTCGACCGCCCGCTGGCCTCCCAGTGGAACATCGTCACCGTCCCCGGCGTCGTCATCCTCGACCCCCGCCGTCGCGTGCTCGTAAAGCTCTCCGGCGCGATCACCAAACAGCAACTGCTGGACGGCATCGCCGTTGCGCTGCAGCAGTACGCAGCGTCCGTGCTGCCGCGCCCTTCACCCTGACCCTACAGCCAGACGCGTGATGCGACGCTCCTCACTGTGAGATGCCCGCTTGCCGCTGCTGCCGTGCTCTCCGTGGCCGCCGGACCGCTGGCCGGCTGCGGATCGCGGCCGCCGGCCGGCCAGAACCCGCCCCTGTTCAGCTTCGGCCGCACCGGAATGGGACCGGGCGAGTTCAACTACCCGCGGGCGGCGTGCGTTGGGCCGGACGGCCTGCTGTACGTGGTCGACAAGGCCGGCCGGATGCAAGCCTTCACGCAGAGCGGCGAGCTGGTCCGCGCTTGGCGCATGCCGCTGATTGACGCCGGCAAGCCGACCGGCCTCGGCATCGGCCCCGAAGGCCGCGTCTACGCCGCCGACACGCACTACAACCGCGTGATGGTCTTCGAGGCCGACGGGACGCCGGCCGGCCAGTTCGGCCGCTTCGGCGACGGCCCGGGGCAGTTCCGCCTGCCGACCGACGTGGCCCTGGACGCGGATGGATACATCTATGTGTCGGAGTACGGCGGCAACGACCGCATCAGCAAGTTCTCGCCCCGGCGGGAGTACCTGTTCAGCTTCGGCGGTCGCGAGGCGGGCGAGGGTCGGCTGAACCGGCCGCAGAGCGTGTGGATCGCGGCGGACGGGACGCTGTGGGTGGCCGACGCGTGCAACCACCGCATCTGCCGGTTTGATCGGGATGGGCGGTACCTCGGCTCGTTCGGCCGGCTGGGCGGCGGGCCGGGCGAGCTGCGCTTCCCGTACAACGTTGTCGTACTCCCGGACGGGACGCTGGTCGTGTGCGAGTACGGCAACAACCGTCTGCAACGGTTCGACGCGTCGGGCCGGTCGCAAGGCGTCTGGGGCCGTCCGGGCCGCAAGCCCGGCGAACTGGCCTACCCCTGGGCGCTCGCGCTGGGCGCCGATGATCGCCTCTTCGTGATCGACTCCGGCAACAACCGCGTGCAAGTTCTTGCCGGCCGCTCAGCCAGCACCTGGACGCGGCCGATCGAGCACCCGGCGCGCACCAGCCCGCAGTAGCCGCGCCGCAACCGCGTCCATCGAAGGGCCGGTTGCGCGCCGGGCGCTCGCTCAAAACGATATCGCGGCAGGACGTGTACAAATCCGGCGGCTCGCGTTGCGGAGTCCGCGAGATTGTTCTAGATTGCCGCGGGCGTGCCGATCTGTCCTCTATCATGGTACTCAACCGACCAACCCCATTCGGGCGGCCCAAGCGAGGTCTGCACATGACACGGTCTCTCTCCACCAGCGTTGCGTTGCTGCTCAGCGGCCTGATCTCTCTGGCGGCCCCGCCCGCGCGCGCCGACGTGCCGGAGCTCGACGCCCCCATCGCCATCAGGAACGTCACGATCATCCCGCAGCCCGGCCAACAGATCGACGGCGGCACAATCCTGCTTGAGAACGGCCGCATCGCCGCGGTCGGCACGGACGTGACCATCCCGCCCGGCACGCGCGAGCTGGACGGCACCGGCCTGTTCGCCTACGCCGGCTTCATCGACGCTCTGTCTCGCACCGGCGTGCCCGAACCGGCCGACCAGGCCGACGAGCTGAGCCGCGTACAGGACGAAGCCCCGCCGATCTCCGATGGCCCGCATGCGCGCACGCTGCCGGCCAACCGCCGCGGCATCTTCGCCCGTCGCCGACTCGAGCAGGTCATCAAGCTCGAGGACGACACGTTCGACAGGGCCCGCGCCGCCGGCTTCACCGCCGCCCTGATCGCTCCGCCGCGGGCGCTGCTCGGCGGTCAGGCCAGCGTCCTGCAACTTGGCGACCGGCCGCTCCGCCGCAGCCTGCTGCACGAGGACGTCGTGCACACCGCGTCGTTCGACACCGGCCGGCGCGGCGGGTTCGCCGCGGGAGGCGAGCGGCCCGGCTATCCCGCATCGCTCTTGGGGGCCATCGCGCACCTGCGGCAGACGTTTTACGATGCCGGCTGGTACGAGCGGATGGAGGCGTACGTCCAGCGGCATCCGCAGGCGCGGCGCGACTTGCCCGCGGATCCAGATCTGGTGGCCCTGCGGCCGGTGCTGCACGCCGAGCTGCCGCTGCTGTGGGAGGCGAACGACGTAGACGAAATCCATCGCGTGCTGAACCTGGCGGAGGAGTTCGGCTTCCGGCCGATCATCGCTGGCGGCAGCCAAGCGCAGGACGCGGCCGCGCGGCTCAAGGCCATGAACGTGCCCGTGCTGGTGAGTCTGCAGTTGCCGAAGCAGCCGAAGGAGTACAAGCTCGACGCGAAGGAGCTGGGCCGCGCGAAGGACGACGAGACTCTGTTCGGCAAGAACTGGGACAAGCGGCCGTTCGAGCCGAAGGCCGCCTATGCCGAAGCCAGGACGCAGCGCGAGCGCGATGTCCGCAACCTGGTCGAGCTGGACAAGGCCGGCGTCGCCTGGGCGCTCACCGCGGCGGAGCTCAAGGACCCGGCCGACGCCCTCAAGAACCTGCGCGAGATCATTCAGGCCGGCCTGCCGGCTGACGCGGCCCTGCGCGGGCTGACCGTAACGCCCGCCGAGCTGTTCGGCCTTTCCGCCGAGCTGGGCACGCTCGAGCCGGGCAAACGCGCCAACGTCACCGTCTTGAGCAAGCCGCTGGAGGACAAGGAGGCCAAGGTCCTTTGGGTGCTGATCGACGGCCGTCTGTTCGAGCCGGACAAGGCCGGCCCGGGCCGGCGGGAGCGCGGCGGCGAGCGGGCGGCGGGCGGACGCGAGGCTGGGCGGCGCGGCCGGTTGCGGCGACCGCCGCCGGCCCAGGAGGAGGAAAAGTCACAAGAGGACAAAACCGCCGAACGTGAAACGGCGGAGGCCGATCCGGACAAACCGGAATCGCAGCCGGCCCAGGACGTCGAACCCGCCACGGAGGTTCAGCTCCACGAGCCGGCCTGGCCGATCGAGACCGACCGCGACCGCCTGCCGCAGTTCCGCACCGGCGGCACCGTGCTGCTGGCTAACGCGACCGTGCTGACGATCTCCGGCGGGGACCCGCGCGACACCAACGTGCTGATCGAGAACGGCCGGATCACCAAGCTCGGGCCAAACGTCAACGCTCCGCCCGGGGTCCGGACGATCGATCTCACCGGCTACGTCCTCATGCCCGGCATGATCGACCCGCACTCGCACATCGCCACCGACGGCGTGAACGAAGGAACGCTCAGCGTCACGCCGGAGGTGCGGATCGAGGACGTCGTCCGGCACGACGACCTGAGCATCTACCGCGCCCTGGCCGGCGGCACTACCACCGCCCACGTCATGCATGGCTCGGCCAACACGATCGGCGGGCAGAACGTGGTGCTGAAGATGAAGTACGGCCGGCCGGCGTCCGAGCTGGTCGTGGCCGACCGCCAGCGCACCGTCAAGTTCGCTCTGGGCGAGAACGTCACCCGCCCCGGCCGTCCCAGCACGCGTCGCCCGCGGCCCGGCCGACCCCCGGGCGAGCCTGAGGTGCTGCGCTTCCCCGGCACGCGCATGGGCGTGGAGGCGACGCTGCGGCGGTCGTTCAGCGAGGCCCAGCAGTACGCCGAGCAGTGGAGCGAATACACGCGCGGGCTGGAGGCCGGACAGGACGTTCAACCGCTGCGGCGCGACCTGCGCCTGGAGGCGCTGGCGGACATCCTGCACGGCGACATCTGGGTGCACAGCCATTGCTACCGCGCGGACGAGATCCTGCGGCTGCTGAACGTCGCCGAGGACTACGGCTTCCGCGTCGCCGTCTTGCAGCATGTGCTGGAGGGCTACCGCATCATGCCGGAGATCGCGCGGCACGGCTGCGGCACCAGCACGTTTGCCGACTGGTGGGCCTACAAGGTCGAGGCCTACGACGCCGTCCCGCACAACGCCGGCATGCTGCTCAAGTACGGCGTGTGCTCGACCATCAACTCCGACTCGGCCGAGCTGATGCGGCACCTGAACTTGGAGGCGGCCAAGTGCCTGAAGTACTCCGGCCTGACGAGCAACGAGGCCCTGCGGCTGGTGACGCTCAACGGGGCCCGGCAGCTCGGGCTGGAGGACCGCATCGGCAGCATCGAGGTCGGCAAGGACGCGGACATCGCCGTCTTCGAAGGCCACCCACTGGACACGTTCGCCCGCTGCGTGATGACGCTGGTGGAGGGCGAAGTCTACTTCGTGCACCGCGACTTCAATCCGCAGGCGCCCAGGCCGGCCCGCCTGCCGGTCCTGCCGTTCGACGTGGCGGCGAACGTCGCGCCGCCCGGCCCGTCGGCCGGCTTCGATCCCGTCACCCGCGGCAAGACGCCGCTCACCGTGAATCCCAAGCATCGCGCCGCCGACGCACCCGTAGGGTCCGCCACGCCGAGCCCTGCCGCGGTGACGGCCGCCGGTACGAACGGGGAGACCGCTGCCGCGGGTGCCCGTTCGACGACGAAGGTCGCCATCATCAACGCCACGCTGCATCCGGTCAGCGGGCCGGACATCCTTGAGGGCACGTTGTTGATCGAGGATGGCCGGATCGCGGCCGTCGGCCAGGTGCTGCAAGTCCCGCCCGATGCGCACGTGATTGACGCCAAGGGCCTGCAAGTCTGGCCGGGGCTGATCAACGCCGGCACGACGGTCGGCATGTCCGAGATCGGCATGGTCGACGTCACGAACGACGTGGCCGAGCAGGGCACGGTGCAGCCGGATTTGCTGGCCGTCTCTGCCTTCAACCCGCACAGTGCCACCGTGGAGGTGACGCGGGCCGAGGGCGTGCTGAGCTGCCTGCTGCTGCCAGGCTCGCCCACGCTCGCCGGCCAGGCCGGCCTGATCGACCTGGACGGCTGGACCATGTCCGAGATGCTGGTCGAGCCGCGCGTGGGCCTGGTGCTGAGCCTGCCCTTCAAGCGGATCGACCCGATCATCGAGCCGGAGCGCCCGGACGAGCCGAACACCCCGGACCCCTCCGAGCAGCGGCTCAAGGAGATCGAGTGCTTCTTCCGCGACGCGAAGCTCTACACCGACGCCGTCGTCGCCGCGCGCGACGCCGGCCGCGCGCCGAGCCTTCCGATCGACCTGCGCTTCGAGGCCATGATCCCCTACCTGCTCGCCCGCAAGCCGGTGCTCTTCGACGCCGACAACTACAAGGCCATCCTCCAGGCCCTCCAATTCGCCGAACGCTTCGGCCTCAAGCCGGTCATCCTCGGCGGCCGCGACGCCTGGAAGCTGGCCGACCTGCTCGCCAGCCGCCAGGTGCCCGTGATCTACGAGGGCACGTTCGACATGCCGCGCGGCGTACCGTCGCTGCGCGGCGCGTCGGAAGAGTGGGACGCCAACTACCGCGCCCCGAGCGTGCTGGCCAAAGCCGGCGTGAAGTTCTGCCTGTCGCACCGCTCGGCCTCGCTGGCCAAGCTGCTGCCGCTGGATGCCGGCATGGCCATCGCGCACGGCCTCGATTCGCAGGCGGCGGTGCGGGCGCTGACGCTGTCGGCCGCGGAAATCCTGGGCCTGGACGAGCAGTATGGCTCGCTGGACGCGGGCAAGGTCGCCAACGTGATCGTCACCACCGACCACGTCTGTCGCGCGACCACCGTCGTGAAGCACGCCTTCGTCCACGGCCGGCCGATCCCGCTGGAGAGCAAGCACACGCGCGACGCGGCCAGGTTCGCGGCCCGCCCCGCGCCCGAGCTGCCGCCCGTCCGTGCCGACCTCCGCGGCCCGCAGTCGCAGACGGCCCGCGAAGCGCTGGCCCGCCTCGGCGCCGCGCCCCCCGCGGGGGACGCCCGCGGCGGCTCCTCCGGCCGCGATTGAGCCAGCCTGATCCACGAGCGGGAACGCCACGTGCACCTACAATTCGATCGCCGATGAAGCCGACCATACGCGGACAGAGAGTCGCTATCCCGACGCCGAGACGAGCCGCCGACTGCAGTCGGCGCGGCGATGTCGTCCGATGCGAACCCGGAGCGGAAGCGACGGGCCTTGATGTGGCAGCGGGCCGCGACGCCGCGGGAGGCTCCGCGCCAAGACCCCTCACTTCCGTTCGGGGTTCTGATCGCGCTCCGAAGTTCGTCGGGACCGCCGTCGCACTGCTCTGGATTTGCGCTTCCGCAGCGCTGGCCGCGACGCCGCCCGCGGATTGGGCCCCGGAGCTGGCCGACGCGTTCGGGCTTTACTACCAGGGTGCCTACCTCGAGACCCAGCAGCGCTGCCGCGAGCGCATGCGCGAGACGCACGACCCGCGCGTGCAGCGCGAGGCGGCGGCGCTGGCGGCGCTGGCCGGACTGCGGCTGGCAGCGCGCGAGGAACGGCAGGCGGCGCGGGCCGAGTTGTTCCAGCTCGCGGCGCAGGACCCGACGCTGGCCGAACGGCCTGAATCGCGCCTGGCGCTCGGCGTCGCCCACGCCGCGCTGCATGAGACCGCCCCGGCGTTGCAAAGCCTGTCCCAAGCCGCGCGGCTGTTTGTCGAACAGGGCCGCCCGGAGCGCGCCGCCGAAGCGTACGTCGCGCTGGCGCAGGCCTGGGCCGAGCACAGCGAGTGGGAGGCGCTCCTGCCCGGCCTGATGGAGCAGCGGCCGTCCGACCCCGCCGAGGCCGAGCGCATCCGCCTGACGCGCATCGGCGAAATCAAACAGCGGCTGGCCGAGCTGCCGCGCAGCGAAGCGGCGGTCGCGCAAGTCGAGCTGATCCGCGCCGCAAGGCTGCTGGAATCTGCTGAACAACGCGACCAGGGGGTGGCGCTGCTGGAGCAACTGGCCGCCGCTTCTCCCGCGGCCGCGGAGGCCGGACTGCGCCTGGGCGACTTTTACGCCGCCCAGGAGCGCTGGGAGGAGGCGCTGCATGCGTATGAGCGGTCGGCGGCGGTCGGCGGCGCTGCGGCAGTGACCGCGCGTGATCGTGCGGCCGCCATTCTCCGACCACAGATTCAACTAAACGCACCCGCAGTCGTCCGGCCGGACGAGCCGTTTGCGGTCCGCCTTCGCGTGCGGAATCTGGAGGGCGTCGAGCTGGAGCTGCGGCGGGTGGATCTGGCGGCCTGGCTGCGTGAGCAGCAGGGCAATCTGGACGAGGCGCGGTTGCCCGCGACCGGCTCCGTCGTTGCGAGGCGCGCCTACGCGGCGCAAGCCGCAGCCGCCCACGGCTGGTGGGAGAATCCGGCCGATGCGGCCGAGCGCTTGCAAGCGCCCGCGGACGCGTACGCACTGGTGGCGCGAGGTGTGCTGCCGAGCGGGGAGACGGTCGAGTCGCGGCGGCTGCTGCTATGCAGCGACCTGACGGCCGCAATGTTCCTGGGCGCGCAGCGCGGGCTGATCTGGGCGATTCGCGAGCCGGGCGCCGCGCCCGAGCAGGGCCAGGCGTCCGCGCAGGCGGAGTTCTGGGTGCAGGGGGTGGCCGAGCCGGCGCGGATCGCGCTGGCCGGCGGCGTCGGGCAGTTCGATCTGCCGGCCGAGGCGCGTCTGGGCCAGCCGCGGCACTGGGTGTGCCTGATCCGGGCCGGCGAGCAGATTGCCATCTGCAGAGGCACGCTGACGGCCACGGAGCCGGGGGCGCGTGTGCCGCGGGTCGCGCTGCTGGGCGGGCCGCCGACGGTGCAGCCAGGCGGCGAGCTCAACGTGCTCGGGGCGTTGCTGCCGACGGCCGGCGGCGCGGCCCAGGCGTCGATCGGCGAGGTGGAGATCGAGCTGCTGGACACTCAGGAGAACGCATACGCGCGGAGCGCGGCGCCCGTCAGCGGGGCGGGCACGTTTTCGGCCCGCATTCCGATCCCGCTTGCCGCCGCGGGCCGGACGCTGCGGGCGGTTGCGCGGCATCAACAGCGTGTGCTGCCGCTGGTGCGCGGCCGCTTCACCGTTCGCGTGGCGGCCGTCGACGAGTCGCCGCTGCGGGTTGTGCTCGATGTGCCCGGCCGTCTGGATGAAACCGCGGCCAATCTGCGCTGCGGCATCCGCGCGTTCTACCCGTGGGGCGTGCCGCTGGCCGGCGGAGACGTGCGGCTGATCTTCCGCAGCTACCGTTTCCCGCAGTTCGAGCGCGGGCTTGCGGCCGCGGCCGGCGAGCCGTTGGCCGACACGCTGGAGCTCGACCCACAGGGGCAGATCGAGTTCCTGCGCCCGCTGGCGGACTTCGCGCCGCCCGAGCGGCCGCTGGCGGTCGGCGTGTGGGTGACCGTGCTGGGCGTGGATCGCCGCGATGCGCAAGCCTTCGCGGGGACGCTGCTGGCGCCGCAGCCGGTGCAGCTCTGGGTCGAGCCGTTGGCGCGCCAAGCGCGCGTCGGCCAGCCGCTGCGCGTCGGGGTCGGGCTGTTCGACCCCCAGGGCCTGGCCGTGCGCGGCCGGCCGACGCTGGAAATCCGCTGCGGCGATGCGCTTGTCGCGCAGCCGCGGCTTGTTCCAACCGGCGCCGATCTGCAAAGCGAGGTCTGGCGGCCGCCGGCGCCAGGCCGCTACGAGCTGCTGGCGAGCCTGCCGCTGGACGCGGGCGGCGAGCTCAGCGCGCGTGCCGTGCTCGACGTGGATGCGAGCGAACCGACTGGCGGGCGCCGAGACGGCGTTACCCTGGAGTTTGAGGCTTCAATGGACGCGGACGCGCAGTCGCGGCGGGTCCGCGCACACCTGAGCGGTCGCTGCGACGAGCCGCTGCTGCTGCTGTTGACGGAGGCGGGCGACCCGCTGAGCGCGGTGACGATTCCGCACCTAACCGGAACGGCCGACGTCGTGCTGCCGGTGACGCGACGGGCGGACGTGCTTCCGCTGCGCGTCGTGCTGCTGGCAGGGCGCAGCGAGTCGGTGCGGGTGCTGGGCGTGGTGGACGCGAAACCGTCCGGCCCGCGGCCGGCGCTGCAATTCGCGTCCGTGCCCGCGAAGATCGTGCCGGGTGCGCCCGCCCGCGTGGAGGCGGCCTGCACCGGACTCGACGACGCGCCAGGGCGGACGGTGCTGGTGGCGCGCCTGACCGACGCGCGCGACCGCACGACGCTCGCGTGGCTGCCGGAGGAGTCCACCCGTAGCCCGAGCGGCGCGGGGGGCGTTCAGCTTTACACGTCGCGCGACGCCGAGCACGAGCGGGCCGACTCGCAATTGCCCGAGACGCAGGACGATCGGCCAGACCTCATGGCGGCTCTGTACGAGGGCGCGACTCTGTGGGTGGAGGAACAGGCCCCGCGCGCCGGCCGAGCCGTGTTTCGTCCGACCCTCCCGTCGGAGCCCACGCCGTACCGCCTGACCGTCGCCGCCCTGCGCGACGGAAACGTGCTCGCGACCACCAGCACGGTGCTCGACGCCCGCCAGACGCGGCTCCTGCGGGCGGACGTCGCGCCGCAGATGACGCTCGGCGACCGAACAGTCGCCTCGATCGAGATCGACAATCCCTCGCCGCGCGAGGTGCAGGGGCGACTGTTCGTCGAGGCCGGCGTCGGGCTGGCGCGCAATGGCCTGCGACGGCACTCCGGCAACGGCGCCGTGCAGGGCGCCGCGGACGGCAACCTCTTCGACGTGCGGCTGCCGGCGGGCGGCTCGCTGCGGCTGCATGTGCCGTTTGAGGCGGCGGCGGCCGGGCGCGGGGTGCTGCAAGTCCGGCTGGACGCTGGCGAGGAACGGTTTGCCGCGGAGGCGACGTACCGAGTGTTCGCGCACGAGGCTTCCGCCGCGATGACGCAGGCAACTGGCACTGTTCGAGATCGCCGCACGCTCTTCCTGCTCAGCGAGGATGGTTCGCCGGCTGCGGCAGGCGAACAACCGGGCATGGGAACGAAATCCGCGCCTCGGCGGAGCTTGCGCCGCACGCCTTTGGCGGCCGGCCAGACGGTCGAGGCGGGGCAATTGCTGCTGGTGCAGGAGACCATGGAGCTTCCCGACCCCGGGCAGACGCTGGCGTGGACGCAGCGATTGCCGGCCAACTGCTACAGCTACGCCGGAGCGGACCTCGAGCTGCGCCCTGCGGGTGAAGTGACGTCGCGCCGGCTGGAGGCACTGGAATGGCGAGCGGAAGCGCCCGACCGCGCGCTACACCATGAGTACGTGCTGGTGGCGGTTCGGCCCGGAGCTTGCCGGCTCCCGCCGCCGGACCTGCGGATGGACGGCCGGGCGGCGACAGTGGAAGCGGACGAGTTGTGGGTGCTGGTCGGATCGAGTGAGAGGTAGGGGCGACGAGGCGCCTGCCCCCGGTTTCTGTCGGAATCCCGTCAGGGGCGGGCAGTGCAGCCGCCCTTGACGGGCCTACGTCAGGTTTTGGTTGAATTCGGTTTGCCAGCCCAGTTGGGCGCGGTTACACTTCCGACGAGAGCGACGGGCGACCCCACTGCATTGCGTCGGCTCGATCCTTGCCCTACAACCTCGGATCGAGGAGAGGCGCACAAGCAAGCCTAGGAGACTTCCACCATGCAACGGCCCTTGCGACTCTGTAGCACAGCCGCTCTGTTCGCGGTCTCATTGCTGATTCCCGCTGCGTGGGCGGACAACGAAAACCTCGCCGCCGGCAAAAAGCTCTTCGAGGAGCAGAAATACCGCGAGGCCCAGGAGACGTTGTCGCAGGTCAAGCCCGACGAGCTGACCCAGGAGGAACGGGAAGAGCTGGACCGGCTGCTCGAGCAGCTCCCGCGCGCCATCCAGGGCGCTGAGAAGGCCGCTCAAAACGTCGCCGACGCCGACAAGGCCTACGCCGACGGCAAGTGGGACGCGGCCGACCGGCTGTACCGCATGGTGGTGGATAGCCCGTACGCCAACAGCGCCCAGCGTGAGCACGCCAGCAAGCAGCGCGAGCGCATCGTCGAGAAGAAGCAACTGGCGGAGGCAGCCCGTCCTGCGGCCCCGGCCGCCGCGCAGGGTCCACCCGCCGGAGGCGGCATGGCCCAGGCTGCCGACCAGCCGCTCGCCGCGGCCGGCCCGCAGCCCGAGCCGCCGCGGCAGACCATCGTCGATGAGATGCGACAGCGGGACGAGCTGCTGTGGCAGCGGGCCGTGGCGAAGATGGAGGAGGCGATCGGCAAGGCCCGCGCGGCGATGGAGGCGGGAACGTTCGACGAAGCGCAGCAGCAGGCGGAGCTCGCCGTCCAGGTGATCGAGGCGGCCCGCGGCTACGCGCAGCCGCCGTCCAAGTATGAGGTCGCCCGCGCGCGCGCCCAGGCGCTGAAGCGTGAGGTAGACGATCGCAAGCAGAAATATGAGATGGAGCAGGCCGCGCAGGCCCGCGCCCAGATCGCCGAAAGCGTCCGGATTCGCGAGGAGTCGCTGCAGAAGCAGCGACAGGAGAAGCTGGAGCAGCTCTTCAAGACCGCGCGGCAGCTCGCCAAGGAGCGGCATTTCCGCGATGCGGCCGAGGCGATGCGGCAGGCGCTGTACATCGACGCGTCCAGCGCCGAGGCCCAGCACTGGCTGGACCAGTACGAGGACTTCGCCTCCTTCGCCGAGCAGCGCGAGGCCGGCCGCGAGTACGACCGGCAGATGCAGAGCGTGCTGCTGGAATCCGACCGCACCAGGATCCCCTGGCCCTACGACGTACTGTATCCGCGGAACTGGCCGGAGATCTCGGCCCGCCGCGACGGCGTCGGCGGCCCGCGGGCGGACGAGGATTTCGAGCTCAACCGCCGGCTGGAGGACCTGCAGCGCGAGATCAGCCTGGAGGACCAGCCGTTCGATCAGGTGATCGACTATCTGGGCCAGCTCAACCAGATGAACATCGCGGTCGACTGGCAGGACCTGGAGGCGAACGGGGTGGAGCGGGACACCCTGGTGTCGCTGAAGCTCAAGGAGGTGCGGCTGCGGACCGTGCTGCAGGAGCTGTTGACGCAGGTCGGCGGCGACGTGCTGCTGGGTTTTGCGATCAGCGACGGGCTGCTGCGCATCGCCACGCGCGAGAAGCTCAGCCGCGACAAGTTCATCCTGGTCTACGACATCCGCGACCTGATCGTCAACATCCCGCGTTTCACCGGCGCGCCAGCGATCGACCCGTCGCAGATCAGCGCGTCGGCCGGCGTCCAGGGCGCAAGCGGCCCGCAGACCTTCTTCTCCGCCGGAAGCATGAATGGCGAGAAGGACGACTCGCCGGCGGGCAAGCAGACGGATCCGGAGGTGGTCGACCGGATCATGGAAATCGTGCGCAACACGGTCGAGCCGGACTCTTGGAGCGAGACCGGCGCGGGCGACGGCGCCATGCGCGAGCTGAACGGGCAGCTCATCGTCTACAACACTTCCGACGCCCACCGCCAGGTCCGCGACCTGCTCAAGCAGCTCCGCGACAGCCGCGCGCTGATGATCGCCGTCGAGAGCCGCTTCCTGATCGTCGCTTCCAACTTCCTGGAAGAGATCGGCGTCGATATCGACTTCGTCTTCAACGCCGGAACGGCCGGCTTCGACCCGGCCTTCAACTCGCAGCAGGCGGCCCTGATCGACCCGTTCACCGGCGCGCGCGTGCTGATCCCGCGGCCGCTCAGCCAGGCCGGTCTGCTGCCGGCCATTCCCGGCCTCGGCGGCGGTCCGTTCACGACCCTCGGTGCTCCGCCCTTCCAGCCGTTCTTCAACCCGGCCTTTGTGCCGGCGCCGGGCGGGGTCATCCCGCAGTTCAACGAGATGACGCCCATTCCCGTGGGACAGAACTCGATCAACCTCACCTCTCCGACGCAGATCAATACCGGCATCCCCGGGTCCCTGGCACAGGCCGGAGGGCCCGCGCTGAGCGTGGCCGGCTCGTACCTGGACAACCTCCAGGTGGACTTCCTGATCCGCGCCACGCAGGCGCACCGCCGCTCCAGCATCGCCCAGGCGCCGCGGCTGATGCTGTTCAACGGGCAGCGGGCGTGGGTGGCGGTGGTACGCAACCGCTCCTACGTGAGCACGGTCACGCCGACCGTCGCCGAGGGCGCCGTCGCCGTGGCGCCGGTGGTGGCCAACGCGCCCAGCGGCACGGTGCTGGACGTGGAAGGCACGATCGCCTCCAACAAGAAATACGTCACGCTCACCGTCCGCACCAGCCTGGCCAACGAGCCCAGCTTCACGCAGTTTCAGGTGCAGCGCGGGGTGGCCGCCGGCGGCGCGTTCGGGGGCGGCGGCGCCAACCCCGACATCTTCATCCTGCTCCCGGATCAGGAAATCCGCGGCGTGCGGACGACCGTCTCGGTACCGGACGGCGGCACGGTGCTGCTGGGCGGGCTGAAGCAGGTGGGCGAGGTGGAGATCGAGGCCGGCGTACCGATTCTCAGCAAGATCCCGATCCTGAAGCGCGCCTTCACGAACGCCACGACCATCAAGGACACGCAGACGCTGCTGATCCTGCTGAAGGCCAAGATCCTGATCCAGGAAGAGGCCGAGCAGGAGGCCTTCCCCACGCTGAGCAGCTCGCTGCAGCCGTAGCATTGATGCGGCGAAGCCCTACAGGCCCGCGGCGCGGGCCGCGGCGGCCGTGGCCCAGGCGGCGAGGTAGGCGATGCTGCTCATGCCGAGGAAGGATGCGGCCGGCCAGAGCCAGGAGCGCGTCTCGCGGCCGATCATCACCAGCGTGCTGGCACATTGGGCGCACAGCGCGAAGAAGACCATGATCGACAGGGCGACCGGCAGCGTGAAGACGGGCCCGCTGTTGTCCGGCCACGTGGCGTGCGCGATGGCGGCCCGCAGCGACTCGGACTGCTCGCTCTGCCCCGCACCAAGGTTGTAAATCGTGCCGAGCGTCGCCACCACGACTTCGCGAGCCGGGAAAGACGCCACCACCGCCATGCCGATCCGCCAGTCCCAACCGATGGGCTTGACCAGCGGCTCGATGGCGCGGCCCATCTGGCCCAGGAAGCTGTCACGCAGGTAGGCGCCTGCCAGCTCGGCCTGTAGTCGCGGCTGGTCCCACCCCTCGGTGACCGCCCGCCGCTCGGTCGCGACGCGCGTCGCCGCGCTGCGCGGGAAGTAGCCCAGCGCCCAGACGACCAGGTTCACCAGCAGAATGACCGTGCCGGCCCGCACGACGAAGCCGCGCCCCGCCATGTACATCCGCTGCCAGATGGCCCGCAGCCGCGGCCGCTTGTAGCTCGGCAGCTCCAGCAGGAAGCCCGGGGCCGGCCCGGCGAACACCGTCCGCTTCAGCAGCCACGCGATCGGCACCGCGACCAGCACGCCGACCGCGTACATGCCCAGCATCACCAGCCCCTGCACGCTCACCCAGCCGCCCAGGTAGCGCGTGGCCGGCACGAAGGCGCTGATCATCAGCACGTACACCGGCAGGCGGGCCGAGCAGCTCATGAACGGCGCGACCAGAATGGCGACGAAGCGCTCGCGGCGGTCGGCGATGGTGCGTGTGCCCATGATGGCGGGTACGGCGCAGGCGAAGGACGAGAGCAGCGGCAGGAACGAGCGACCGCTCAAGCCCAGGGCCCGCATGACGCGGTCCATCATGTACGCGGCGCGGGCCATGTAGCCGCAGTCCTCCAGGATCGCGATCAGGGCGAAGAGGATCAGGATCTGCGGCAGGAACACCAGCACGCCGCCGACGCCGGCGATCAGCCCGTCGCACAGCAGGCTTTGCAGAACGCCGGCCGGAACGACCGCGGTTGCGAGCACGGCCAGTCGTCCGAAGCCGGCGTCGATCGCGTTCATCAGCGGTACGGCCCAGGCAAAGACGGACTGAAACACGGTGAACAGCACCGCCGCCAGGATCAACACGCCGGCTACGCGATGCGTGAGCACCTGATCCAGCCGGTCGGACCAGGTGACGAGCGGTGCGTGCGGCCGCGTGATGACGCCATCGAGCGTGCGCGTCACCCAGGCGTAGCGCGCCCGCACTTCCGCGGCTGAGCCGTCAATGCCTGCGGCGCTCAGCGCGGCACGGAGCTGCCGTAATCGCTCGGCCGACCCGGCCTGCGCGAGGAACTGATGTTCGGCGTAGCCGTCGCGGTCGAGCAGGACGCGGATCGCCTCGGCTTCGCGCATCTGGCCGTCGAGCGCGGCCAGCGCGCCGCGCAGGGCTGCGGACAGCTCGGCGCGCGCGGTCGGCGGCGGCCGGCCGAGCGACTGCTCGATCGCCTCGATGAGGGGCTTGACCGTCCGCGGCCGGGTGGCGACGACGGGAACGACCGGTACGCCGAGCCGCAGTGAAAGCTGCGCGCAATCCACGCCGATGCCGCGTGCGGCGGCCACGTCGACCATGTTCACGGCGATGACCAGCGGGAGGCCGACCTCCAGAAGCTGGCTCAGCAGGTAGAAGTTGCGGTGCAGGTTGGAGGCGTCGAGGATGGCGAGAATGGCGTCCGGCGGCGGGTGCGTGCTGACGCGACCACAGAGCACGTTGCACACCAGCATCTCGTCCGGAGAAAGAGCCGCGAGGCTGTACGTGCCGGGCAGGTCGAGCAGCTCGATCGCGCGGCGGCCGCCGCGGACCGGTCCGCGTGCAGCCTCGACCGTAACGCCGGGGTAGTTGGCGACGTGTCGGCGGTATCCGGTGAGGGCATTGAACAGGGAGGTCTTGCCGGTGTTGGGGTTACCGACGAGGGCGACGAGAGCGGGTCGGCCACGCACGAGCAGTTGAGCCGGGCGCTGATTGTGGGTGTCGTGCGATTCAGCGCAGGGATCGGACGCGCGGCAGCGGCAACTCACGGGAAGGACCTGTCGCAACAGCCGTTGGCGCCGTCAGGTGTCACACGGCCCGCCAACGTGGCTCAACCAACAGCTTGGCCCGCAGCGTCAGGCGCAGTCGCGGACCTCGACGCGGGCGGCCTCGCTGGTCCGCAGCGAGAGCGTGCAGTCGCCGAGGCGGATGCGCAGCGGGTCGCCGAGCGGTGCACGCCCGATAACCTCGACCTCCGCGCCCTTCACAAAGCCCATCTCCATCAGCCGGTACGCAGCCATGTCGCTGCCCTGAACGGCGAAGACGCGGACCGGTTGCGAAAGCGGAACCCTTGCCAGCGACATCGCTTACAACCTTCCTGGCCCTGCGGCCGAACGGCCAAACGCCTGCTTTATATATCAACCAGCAGAATTATGCCACAAACCGCCGACCTGTCAATCGAATCTGCAGGGATTTCCGCCGTGCGATTCGATACCGTACCGCTCCGCCGATTCCTGGGTCCTGCGGCGCGGGCGCGGCCGCGCCGTCCGCGCGCATGTGGAGCAACCGATGTCCGAGCTGTTCAGCCTCGAGAGTCTGATCGCGTTCGTCACGCTGACCGTGTTGGAGGTGGTGCTGGGCATCGACAACATCGTCTTCATCGCCATCCTCAGCGGGAAGCTGCCGCGCGAGCGGCAGGCCGCGGCACGACAGGCCGGCCTGGCCGCCGCGATGATCACGCGCATCGTGCTGCTGCTGGCGATCACGTGGATCATGCAGCTCGACCAGGCGTTGTTCGCCGTGCTCGGGCAGGACGTCTCCGGAAGGGACCTGATCCTGATCGCGGGCGGGCTGTTCCTGCTGGCCAAGGCCACCTACGAGATTCACGACAAGCTCGAAGCGCCCAAGCCGGGCGAGGGGGCGCGGAGGGCCGTCGCGTCGTTTGCCGGCGTCATCGTCCAGATCATGCTGGTGGACCTCGTGTTCTCGATCGACTCGGTGGTCACCGCGGTCGGCATGGTCCCGCCCGACAAGGTCGGCATCATGATCGCGGCGGTGGTGGCGGCGGTCGTGGTGATGCTGATCTTCGCCGGCCCGGTGAGCGGGTTCATCGAGCGGCATCCGACGATCAGGATGCTGGCGTTGTCGTTTCTGCTGCTGATCGGGTTCACGCTGGTGATGGAGGGCTGCGGCGCGCACGTGAGCAAGGGCTACATCTACTTCGCGATGGGCTTCTCGCTGTTCGTCGAGCTGCTGAACCTGCGGATGCGCAGGCTGCACCGACCGGTGCACCTGTACGAGGTTAAAGCCCCGGCGACGTGAGAAGCAACCGCGTAGCGTCGGCTCCCCGTGGCGCCCCCGTGGCCGACGATCCGAGCCGGGCCAGTTATGGCCCGGTTCAGCCGTCCCATGGCTGGGGCGGCTCGGCGCGTGCGCCACAGGCCGCGGACGCTACGACGCTGGAGAATAATACCGGCCGGAGCCGATCCGCCAGTGGTCCCCGATGCGTGGGTCCCCCATCAGTTGCCGCCGAGCGGGTCGGGGATGATGAACTGGCCGGCGGCGACGGAGCTGTGTTCGTCGCCCATGCCGGGGCGGCCGACGTAGGCGAAGAGGAAGTACCGGCCGGGGGCCAGCCCGGCGCGCACCTGGTAGTCGTAGCGGTCCTGCACGCCGTCGCCTTTCGCCTCGCGGCTGGCGAGAATCTCCACCTCGGGGCCGTCGGTCTCGCTCGACTCGCCGGGGAGCTCATCGTCGTCGAACGTCAGGCGGATCGTGGCCGTCTCGCCGGGGTCGTCGTCGCGCCAGCGGATGGTGACGAAGTCGCCCGCCTCGACTTCCACGTTGCTGCCCGGCGCCAGCAATGCGATGAGCGGCTTGTCTTCCAAGCTACGCCGAAAAACCAGCCCCTCCGACTCCACGACCGCCGGCGCGCCCTCCTCGCGCGTCAGCACCAGGACGACGCGATAGATGCCGTCGGCGACCGGCGCGCCGTCGGCGTCGGCCCCGTTCCAATCAAACGAGTCCTCGGTCGTGCCCTCCGCGATCAGGCGCTGCGAGAGGATGGTGATCTCGTTCCCGTTGCGGTGGTCGTCGTCGGCGTCGACCTTCAGGTCGATCAGCACGTCGGCGTCTTCGCTGAGCGTGAAGGTGATGTGCAGCGGGTCAGCCGTGGCGAGGAACTCCGTGTCCTCGCTCGGTGCGGTGACCGAAAGTTCCACGTCTTCCGGCCTCTCCGGGATCGTGATGCGCGCCGCGGCATCGACGAAGCGGCCTTCGCTCACGCTGTCGGACAGCTTCGCGTACAGGTTGTACGTACCGCCGTCGACGCCCGCGCCGTCCTTGTCCGTGCCGTCGAAGTCGATGCTGTCGAACCCGGCCGCGGTCGAGATCGTGCCTTCGAACAGGATCACTTCGTCGCCGTTGTCGTGCTGCACGTCCGGGTCGAGGCCGATCTGCACCTGCCCATCGCCGTCCGGGTCGGAGGCGGTCCAGCGAATGGTGACGGCGTCCGCGTCGCCGGCATCTTGCGGCTCGGGCAGGGTCATGTCTTCGCTCGGCTCGAGGAACTCCAGGCTGGGCGGCGTGTTGAGGGTGATCGCGGCGGCGCTGACCTGCTCGTCGCGGACGCCCTCGCCCTCGATCCGCACGACGACCACGTATGCGCCGCCGGAAAAACCGGTCGTGTCCCAGGCGACCGTGCGGCGCGTGCCGCCGGCATCCACGACGATGCCGCCGTCGAGGATCGTCTCGCTCAGATCGGCGCGGGCGCGAACCAGCACGGTCGCGATGGCCTGCTGGCCGGTCAGGTTCGCGGCCGACCACTCGATCGGCAATGTAGATCCCAACGGGACCGCGCGGTCGGCAGTGGGCTGAACGATGACGATCGCGAGCTTGCGGCTCGGCGCCGGCTGGTTCTCGATCTGGTCGAGATCAAGCAGCGGGCATCCGCCGGCCAGCAAACAGGCGCCTGCCAGACCCGTCGCAAGTCCGGTGAGCCAGCCTCGCATACTGGGTCGCTCGCCTTCCCGCGGGACTACGGTCGCCTCCGCCTCCTCCGATTATCGGCGACCGCGCCGGCGGTCATTGACGCAGCCGTACGCACAAGTAACGTCCGCCCCCCGTGGCGGACGTGGACGGGAGCACCCACCAGCTCCTACGTCGACCACGGAGTCGACGCTGCGGGCGCAGAACCCGTGAACTGGAAACGTCGCCAGTCTCATTATTCTCCGCCCCGCCGGACGGTCAAGCCGCTGCATTGGCCGGCGCCGCCACGCCGCCGTAAGATTCTTCGCTTGCCGTGCGCCGCCGCGCACGCCAGGACGCCCGATGCAAGCAGCGCTCGCACGACCGACGCACCTGCCGCGCTGGCTGATCGGCCTGGCGTGGGTCGGCCCGATCCTGCTGTATCTGGCGGGCACGGGGTTCGGCATCCTGGAGGTGCACTCCTCGACCGACACGTTTATCGGGCTGGCGGGCGGCAAGCAGATCGTGGAGCAGACCGACTGGCGCAACGTCCGTCAGACCTTCCCGGTCAAGGATACCTTCAGCTACACCTTCTACGGCCAGCCGTGGTTCAACCAGAACTGGCTCACGCACGTCTGGCAGTACTGGCTGTACAGCCGCATCGCGCCCGACGCCGTCATCTACGGCACCTGGGCGATAAGCGCGGCGATCTTCCTGTTCGTGCTGCTGGGCACGTATTGGCGCTGTCACACCTGGCTGGGGGCAGTGTTGGCGGCGGGCGTGGTGGCGATCGGCAGCCGCGACTTCCTCAGCCCGCGGCCGGCGACGACCGGGTTCTTCCTGATGGCGGCCCAGTGGGCGCTGGTCTGCGCGCTGGAGGGGCAGCGCGACAAACGCCGCTGGTGGCCGATCCTGCTGCAACTGCCGTTGCTGGTGATCTGGGACAACGCGCACGGCAGCTTCATCTTCGGCTACACCGTGCTGGCGATGTACGTGGGGCACTGGATCGTCGTGCGGCTGCGGGACGTGCCGTGGGCCTGGCCGTTCACGCTCATCCTGCCGCTGCTGCTGTTCGCGTACGTGGCGGCCGGCGACCGCCCCAACCTGCTTTTCCTCAATGAGTGGCCCTGGCGCTGGCTGCTGCTGCCGGCGTACACGGCGTACTGGCTGGCCGCGCGCTTCACCAACCAGCGGTTGGCTGCGAGCGGGCAACAGGTCATCGCCATCGCGCTGGTGATGGCCCTCGGCCTGCTGGCGGCAGTGATCACCAGCCCGTTCGGGCTGGACAACCTCAGGCACGGCGACAAGGTTGCCGGCAGCGAGGTTTTCCGCGGCGTGCAGGAGTGGCACCCGCCGTTCGCCAACATCAACCGAAGCTTCCCGCACATGGAGCGGTTCTGGTGGATCCTGGGGTGCTGCGGCGGCGGGCTGCTGGGGGCGTGGCTGCTGGGCGCGATTCTTGCGCTGCGCGTCGGGCGGCGCGGGCCGGAGGAGAGGCGCACCGACCTGTCCACCAGCCTGTTCGAGATCGCCCTGGCGGTGCTGGGGCTGTCGATGACGCTGTGGGCGCGGCGGTTCGCGCCGATGCTGTACATCTTCGCGGCGCCGGCGTTTGTGGGCTGGCTGATGCTGCTGACGCGCCCGGCAGGCGGGCGGGTCCGCGAGCGCTTGCGATTCGGGCTGATGGCGGCGGCGCTGGTGGGCGGGATCGTCACGGCCGGCATCACCGTCACGCGCGTTCAGCGCGGGCTGGTCGAGCGCTTCCGGGATCTGCCCCACTACGACCTGCTGTGGCGCGTAACACGCTTCGACACGACGCCGACGGCGGCGTTCAACTACCTGCGCGACAACGGGCTTCGGGCGAATCTGCTGACGGAATGGACGCTGGGCGGGATTGCCATGTTCTACCTGCCCGACGTGCGGGTTTACATCGACGGCCGCTCGCAGCAGGTCTACTCGGAGGAGCATTACGTCAAGTACAACACGCTGCTGAACTCCCGTGTGCGGCGGCAGGAACGGCTGAAGCTGATCGACGAGGTCGGCACCGACGCCGTCCTGCTGCGCAACCAGCCGCACCTCAAGCCGCTGTGGGAGCTGCTGTGGACGACTCCGGGCTGGGTCATGGCCCTGCACGCCCAGAGCTACGAGGACCAACCCGAGCCGGCCGAGCCGGGCTTCGTGCTGTTTGTGCGCGAAGACAGCCCGGTGCTGCGGCAGATCGGCGCACGCGTGCGGCGCGGCGAAGAGCAGCGGCCCGACACGCCCGAGGCGCTCGGCGCGCTCGGCGCCATCCTGGTGGCCACGGATCCGCCCGAGCGCGAGCGGGCCGTGGAGTGCTGGCATGAGGCGGTCGAGCGGCGGCTGCTGCTTGGGGAACTGTGGTGGCCGCACATGGTGCAGGCGCTGGTCGATCTGGGCCGCGGGGAGGACGCCCGCGTCTACCTCTACCGGCAACGACAGCGCGTGAGCGCGGCGCGCGAGCTGGACGGCAACCTGCGCCGTATCCTCTTGAACGTGCTCGACGGCTGCCGAAATAGTCTGGAGCGGGGCGGGCCGCTGCGGGCGAGGGACGGCCCGGGCCGGCCGTGAGCGCGGAGCGAAGGAGGAGGCGGCGCGTACCGCAGCGAGGGAGACCGATGCTTCGTGTGACGTTGCGACGGATCGTGGGTCTGGCGCTGGCCGGCGGGCTGGCGGCATGCGCCGCCGGCTGCTCCGGCCAATTCGCCTCCTACATCACGGAGGAGCGTGACGGCAACATCACCGTACAGGTGATCAACAACACGCGCTACCGAGCCGCGTTTTCGTTCGGGTCGTGGGACTCGCTGGAGCGCGACCCACCCGGCGCGGTGACGCTCCAGCAGCAGCGCCTGGAAGGCCGCAGCAGCACGAGCACGATCACGGTCGCCTGCCGCCGGAACGTCGCCATCGGCACGGAGGAGTTCCTGCAACGCGTGCTGGACACCAACGCTGACGACACGGCCAACTTCGACGCCGACGCCTTCGTCGCGGGCGTGAGCTTTTCGGATGCGCCGGCCGACTCGACCGCCGCCGCCCTGCCCACGGTCGGCACCGCGCTGGGCCGCGAGGTGCTGCTGGGCGTGCACTTCACCTGCGGCGACCTGTTGATCTTCATCCTGGAGGAGGATGCGACCGCTCAGGGCGGCTTCCGCATCGACTTCCGCGTGCTGCCGGACGAGGAAGCCGATCGGTAGTCGTGGGTTCGAGCCGTCCGCTGGGAGCCGCGGAACCGCGTAGGATGCGCATCGCCCATCACCGGGGGTTGCGTCGCAATCAAGAATCGGGCTTGTTGATAGGGGGGACATCCGGCGGCGGAGCAGCCGGAAAGCCCCGGGCGCGCGGGGGGGTCGCAATCTCGCGGCGGTCGGCCGCGCGCCACTCCTGCTCGATCCAGTACAGCACCGCTCCGCCAATCAGCAGCGTGACGGCGGCGCCGGCGGCGGCGAGCAGGATGTCGGCCAGAGTCGGCGTGGTGGGCATGGGGCTGACGCGTGATCGTACCGGGCCGCGGATGGGAGCGATAGAATCCAGGGTTATGGACCCGCTGCTGGCCGGTCGCGTCCCGGACCTCGCCCACCCGGACATCAGCGCGCGGGTGCTGGAGCGCACGCTGCGCGAGCGGCGGCGGCGGCTGGCGCGCAACATTGCGATCTACGGCATCATCTCGCTGGCGATGATCCTGCTGGCGATGGCGCAGCGCGACGCGCAGACGGTGCAGAGCGCCAAGAAGTACGCGGCGTTGTTGGCCGAGTCGCTGCAAGCCGAGTTCGACGCCGAGGGGATTCATCCGCTGGCGTTTCCCGAGCTGGACCCGGGGCTGAAGTTCCTGGGCGATCGGTACTACTTCAACGGTCTGTACGTCAAGGACC
>Ga0209172_10002874_pt1 | contig 28457 bp, 25 predicted proteins | sample LarsenN4metaG_FD_184113 | JGI IMG/M metagenome (GOLD analysis project Ga0209172, IMG submission 184113) | Hot spring sediment bacterial and archeal communities from British Columbia, Canada, to study Microbial Dark Matter (Phase II) - Larsen... ... | reverse complement strand
GATCGCGTCCGCCTCGGGTTCGTGGCTGCTGGCATTTCCCCTTGTCTTCGTCATTGTGGCGCTGATCGGGCTTTTGATGCAGCACTTCATCTTCTCGAAGATGGAAGGCGAAGAACTCCGCCAGACGCTGGTCAGCATCGGCCTTTCTATCGTGTTTGCCGACCTCATGCTCTGGTGGTGGGGCGGGCAATCCTATTCGATCCTCGCCCCTCAATTCCTCCAGGGACCGACGGAACTGCCTATCGTGAGCAACATCAACACTTCGACCGGGGCCGTCGTCTGGCTGCGCTACCCAGCCGTGCGCGTCTGGATACTGATCGCGGCAATCGTGATCGGGATCGCGATGTGGCTTGTTTTGAACCGCACCGCACTTGGCATGCTGATCCGTGCGGGCGTGGATGACCACGAGATGCTGGCCGCTTCCGGTGTGCGCATCCAACTCGTGTTTCTGGTGGTGTTCGGCTTCGGCGCCGGACTCGCGGGAATCGCGGGGATCATCGGTGCGACGTTCCAGTCGCTGTCGCCGGGCGAGGATACGCGTTTCCTGTTGGCAAGCCTCGTGGTGGTGATCGTCGGAGGCATGGGATCGATCGTTGGCGCGGCTTTGGGCGCATTGATCATCGGGGTGGCCGAGCAGATGGGGTTTGTTTATGCGCCGACCTACTCGGTCGTTTTCACCTTCCTCATCATGGCTGCGGTGCTGGCGTTTCGGCCGCAGGGCCTTCTGGGAACGAGGCGATAGGACATGTCGGTTGCCGATCAAGCCCCTCGCTTCGCCAGCCGCTTCGACCGCTGGATATGGTCCGAGCGCATTCCCACCGCTTGGTGGATCGTCGGGTTAATCCTGTTGTTCCTGCCGATCGTGGCCAACAATTTTTGGCTGTTCCAGGTGATGGGCTGGACCTTCATTCTGGGCATGATCGGTCTCAGTCTGATGTTCCTCGCCGGTTACGGCGGAATGGTGAGCTTGCTGCAAATGTCGATTGCCGGAATGGCCGGCTACATGGTGGCTATTCTTGGTCCATCCGGCGCGCACAATGTCAGTCTCGGCCTCTCCTGGTGGGTCGTGCTTCCGGCCGCCTTCCTGATCGCGGCTCTTTTCGCGACGATATCGGGCGCACTCGCCGTGCGGACGGAAGGCATCTACACAATCATGATCACGCTCGCGATCGCGGCGGCCTTCTTCTATTTCACACGACAAAACTACTCGATCTTCAATGGCTATTCCGGCTTCAACCTTGTGCTGCCGCCCCAGCTTTTCGGCGTGAATTGGCGCGACCCTCTGCCCTTTTACTACCTCAGCCTCGCCTGCGCCGCCCTTTGCTACGGCGCGGTCGTCTATATCGCGCGCTCTCCCTTCGGGCTCGCTCTTCAGGGCGTGCGCGACAACCCGCGCCGCATGGCGGCACTGGGTTTCAACGTGACCGCCCACCGCGTGGCAGCCTACGCTTTGGCGAGCGTTTTCGCCTCTACAGGCGGAATTCTTTTGGTCTGGCAGAATGCGCAGATTGCGCCGGGCACAATCGGCATTGCCTCCGCGATCGATGTGCTGGTGGTCGCGGTGGTTGGCGGCATGCGCCGCCCCCTCGGACCATTTATCGGCGCCTTTATCTATGTATTGCTACAGGTGTTCTCGGCCGACATTCTCGGCTTTTTCGGATTCTCGGTGGACCGTTTCAAGCTGATCATCGGCATCGGCTTCCTGGCGGTCGTGCTGTTCTCTCCGGATGGCGTGCTGGGCCTGTGGGATCGCTGGCGTGCGCGGGTTGCGGCACGCAAACCCGACATAACGGGAGGCGGGGCATGAACGCGCCCGCCGCGCCTTCCCGGATGAGCCCGCTCGGGGCTGGCACTGCCAGCTCCGGAAATGCGCTGGAACTGCGCGGCATCACCAAGATGTTCGGCGCACTGGCCGCAATCTCGGACGTGACGCTTTCCGTGAAGCCAGGCGAAAAGCGGGCCGTTCTCGGCTCGAATGGTGCCGGCAAGACCACGCTGTTCAACTGCATCACCGGAGATTTTCTGCCCACAGCAGGTCTCATCCGGTTCTTCGGCGAGGATGTGACGGTCTTCCCGCCCCACGAGCGTATCCGCCGGGGCTTGCGCCGCACCTACCAGATATCCTCGCTCTTCGCCGGGTTGAGCGTAATGGACAATATCTATCTTGCCTGCCGCGGTGTTTCTCGAAATCGTTTCTCACTGATCCGGCCTCGTCCCGACGATGCACTCCTGCACGCGGCGGAAATCCTAGTCGAGGCTGTGCATCTGACCGGCGAGAAGGACCGCTTGGTCGGCGAACTGGCTTATGGCCAGCAGCGACAGCTCGAAATTGCGCTCGCGCTCTCGGGCGCTCCCCGCTTCATCCTGTTCGACGAACCGGCGGCCGGGCTCTCGCCTACCGAGAGAGGCGATCTGATTCACATCCTTACCTCGCTGCCGAGCCACATCGGTTACATCATCATCGAGCACGACATGGATGTCGCTCTGCGCGTCGTCGAAAGTGTCACGATGATGCACAATGGCCGCATCTTCAAGGAAGGGCGACCCGAGGAAATCGAAGACGATCCCGAGGTTCAGGAACTTTACCTCGGAGGTGGGCATGACTGAACGTCAGCACCACCCGACGAGTCCGTCCGCGCCCATCCTGCAGCTGCAGGGTGTGAACGTCTTCTACGGAAGAAGCCATGCCCTGCAGGGAGTCGATCTTTCGCTTCATTCCGGCGTGCTCTCTGTCGTCGGGCGGAACGGCATGGGCAAGACCACGATGTGCAAGGCGATCATGGGGCTTGTCCGAGTCTCTTCCGGATCGATCCGCTTCATGGGCGAGCAACTCATCGGGCGCTCGCCGGCAGAGATCGCCCGGATGGGGATCGGCTATGTTCCACAGGGGCGCCGCCTTTGGCGATCGTTGACGGTCGACGAACATCTGCACCTGATATCGACGGGCAAAGGCAATTGGACGCCGGAGCGCATCTACGAGGTCTTCCCGCGCCTAGCCGAGCGGCGGCGCAATGGCGCGGGACAACTTTCCGGCGGCGAACAGCAGATGCTGGCGATCAGCAGGGCGCTCTTGATGAACCCGCGCTTGCTTATCATGGACGAACCGACCGAGGGCCTCGCTCCGGTCATCGTCGCGCATGTCGAGGAAACGCTGGTGCGGCTCGCCGCGGAGGGCGATGTCTCGATCCTCGTCATCGAACAGAATATCGGCGTTGCAACTCAAATGTCCGATCCCGTGGCCATCATGGTCAACGGGCGGATCCATCGCGTGATCGCCTCGCAAACGCTCGCGGCCGATCACGACTTGCAGCAGCGCCTGCTGGGTGTTGGTCGACACAGCAACGACGAAACCGAAGGGGTCGACACGCCGGACGCCGCCGCCCCGCGCAAGTCCGCCGAAAACCGGCCGCAGGGACCGACCCGGTTCTACAACGCGAACCCGGTGCTGCCAACGCGCTGGTCGCAGGACATCCCTGCAGCACGGATAGAGGCTGCGGCGCGCACCGTTTCGCGCCCCACCCTCGCAACGCTCGATGGTCGGCGCGTGGGCGATGTTTCTCCGCTTGCGGCGCGCGCCCCGCAGGAGCCGCATGTCATCATTGCCGGCACGCTTGATACCAAGGGCGAGGAACTGCGTTACATCCGCGACATAATTAAGGCTGCGGGACTTCGCACTCGGCTTGTTGACCTGTCCACTGTTGGCCGTAACCAGGGTGCCGATGTTTCGGCACAAGAAGTCGCACTCGCATCCCCAATGGGGTCCGCTGGCATCACCTCGGGCGACCGCGGCACGGCGATGGCTGCGATGACAGAGGCGTTCCGCGTCTGGATCGGAAAACAGCAGAACGTCGCCGGCATCATTTCAGCCGGCGGTTCAGGTGGCACGGCGATTGCGACAGCCGGCATGCAGATGCTGCCGGTCGGCGTGCCGAAGATCATGATTTCGACCATGGCGGCGGGCAATGTCGCCGCCTATGTTGGACCGACCGACATCACCATGATGCACTCGGTGACGGACGTACAGGGCCTCAACCGCGTTTCGCGCGCGGTGCTCGGCAACGGCGCGCATGCGATTGCGGCAATGGCGCGCAGCTGGATCGAACAGAATGCGCCAAATCCGGGCAGGCGCGCTACCGCCGATCGTCCCCTTGTCGGCATGACGATGTTCGGCGTGACGACGACTTGCGTTCAACAGGTCATCAAGCTGATCGAAAAAGACTGGGAGCCGCTGGTTTTCCATGCCACCGGCATCGGCGGGAGATCGATGGAGAAGCTGATCGATTCCGGACTGATGCGGGGCGTGATCGACGTTTCGACCACCGAGATCTGCGATATGATGATGGGCGGCATTCTTCCGGCCACGGAGGACCGCTTCGGCGCCATCGTCCGGACCCGCCTTCCCTATGTCGCTTCGGTCGGAGCGCTCGACATGGTGAATTTCGGCGCACCGGACACGGTCCCGGCACATTATCGCAACCGCAATCTCTATCCGCACAATCCGCAGGTCACGCTGATGCGCACGACGCCGGAAGAGAACCGGCGGATGGGGCGCTGGATCGGTGAGAAACTCAACCAGATGGAAGGCCCCGTGCGCTTCCTGATCCCGGAAGGCGGCGTGTCCGCGCTCGATGCGCCGGGACAAGCCTTCTGGGATCCGGAAGCGGATGCCGCCCTGTTCAGCACCATCACCGAGACGGTGCGGACCACGGCCAACCGGCAGGTCATCCGGCTCCCGCATCACATCAACGATCCCGCTTTCGCCGCCGCCTTGGCCCAGCAGTTCCGCGCCTTGCACCAGAGCCGCTCGCGCGGCGCATCCAGCAGGATCTGATCAATGCCCAGCTTCTCGCGATCCGACCTCCTCGTCCGTTATCGCGCCATGATTGCGCGCGGGGAACCGATCATCGGCGGTGGCGCCGGCACCGGCCTTTCCGCCAAATGTGAGGAAGCGGGAGGGATCGATCTCATCGTCATCTACAACTCCGGCCGGTTTCGCATGGCCGGCCGCGGCTCTCTCTCCGGACTGATGCCCTATGGCGATGCCAACGCCATCGTCATGGACATGGCCGGCGAGGTCCTGCCGGTGGTCAAGCAAACCCCGGTCATCGCCGGGGTCTGCGGCACCGATCCGTTTCGCTCGATGGACGTCTTTCTCGACGACGTGAAGCGGGTCGGCTTCTCCGGTGTGCAGAACTTCCCAACTGTCGGGCTGATTGATGGCGTGTTCCGGCAGAACCTCGAAGAAACCGGCATGGGCTACGGCCTCGAAGTGGAGATGGTGGCGCTCGCCAGCCGCAAGGGGCTTCTCACCACACCGTATATCTTCTCGGAAGGGGATGCGGTCGCCATGGCCAGGGCCGGTGCCGATATCATTGTCTGTCATCTGGGCCTCACGACCGGCGGCTCGATCGGGGCGGGAACGGCGCTCAAGCTCGCCGATTGCCCCGCGATCGTCGATCGTTGGGCCGAGGCGGCACTTTCGGTGAATCCCGAGGCTATCATCCTCGTGCATGGCGGCCCGGTGGCCGAACCGCAGGATGCCGACTTCATCATGAAGAACACGCGGCATTGTCATGGCTTCTATGGCGCCTCTTCGATGGAGCGCCTGCCGGTGGAAGTGGCGATCCGGGATCAGACGCGAGCTTTCAAGAAGATCAGCCGCAGGAGCGGCACAGATGAAAACCCGGCGGGGACAACCCGCCGTTCAAGCGCTGCCCGGTAAGGCCGGGTCAGCGGACGGGAGAAACGTGACATGACGGGGCAATTGATCGGAACCCTCATTCTCTGGCTCATCGTGGCGGTTATCGTCATTGCGATCATCGTCTATCTGGTGAACTGGCTCTATCGCCGCTCATCGAAGGAGGTGTCCTTCGTCCGCACCGGTCTTTTTGGGGAAAAGGTGGTAATCAATGGTGGCGCCTTCGTGCTGCCGATCATTCATGACGTCACGCCCGTCAACATGAACGTCCTCCGGATGGCGGTGACCCGCGCGAATGACGAGGCGCTCATCACCCGCGACCGAATGCGAGTCGATATCGACGCCGAGTTCTATGTGCGCGTGCGCGCACAACGCGAGGCTGTATCTGTCGCAGCCGCCACACTCGGGCGGCGCACGCTCCAGCCAGATCAACTGAACACGCTCCTTTCCGGCAGGCTCGTCTCGGCACTGCGGTCGATCGCCTCCGAGATGACGATGGAAGAAATGCACGAGCAGCGCGGCATCTATGTGCAGCGCGTGAAGGAGTCCGCCGCCGAAGCGTTCGACCGGAACGGGCTCGAGCTCGAAAGCGTTGCGATCACAAACCTCGACCAGACAGATCTGCAATATTTCAACCCCTCCAACCGCTTCGATGCGGAAGGTCTCACAAGGATCATCGAGGAGATCGAAGAAAAGCGGAAGCTACGGAACGACATCGAGCAGGAGGCGATGATCAAGATCCGCACCCGCAATCTCGAAGCCGAACGCCAGTCGCTCGATATCGAGCGCGAGAGCGAATCGGCAAGGCTCGAACAGCAGCGCGAAATCGAAATTCGCCGCGCCATGCAGCGCGCAGAGGTGGCGCGCGAGCGAGCCGCCCGCGATACGGAGGCCGAACAGGCACAGATCCAGTCACGCGAGGAAATCGAGAAGGCACGGATATCCAACGAACGCGCCATCAGTGAGGCACGCATCGCATCAGATCGCGACATCCGCCAGAAGGAAATCGAACGGACCCGCGCAGTGGAAGAAGCTGAAATCGCCGCGCGCGAACTGGTCGAGAAGGCCCGGATCGCGAACGAGCAGGCAATCAATGCCGCCCGCATCTCCTCCGAGAGAGAAATCCGTCAGAAGGAAATCGAGCGTGCAAAAGTGATCGAAGCTGCAGAGATCGCGGCCCGCGAAGCCACGGAAAAGGCGCGTATCCTTCAGGAAGCGACGGTGAATGCCGAGCGCATTGCCCGCGAGCAGGAGGTGCGCAACCGCGAAATCGAACGGACCAGGACTCTCGAGCAGGAAGATATCGCCGCGCGCGAAGCCATAGAATCGGCCCGCATCACTCAGGAGGAGCGTGTGCGTGCGCTGCAGATCGTACGCAACAAGGCCCTCGACGAGGCGGAGATTGCCGCGCGAGAAACCGTCGAGAAAGCGCGCATCGCGACCGAACTCATGCTCGAGCAGGAGCGCATCGCATCTACCAAGGCGCGCGAGATGCTCCAAATCGACCAGAAGAAGACGATCGAGATTGCCGAAGAGGAGCGCGCGATTACGCTCGCTGCCAAGAAGGCGGAACGCACCGATGCCGACAAGGCTCTGCGCCAGGCGGAAATCGTCGCGAAGCAGGAAGTCGAGAAAACCGATATCGCTCGCGAACAAGCGCTCGAAGCCGCGCGGGTAGAGCGCCGGCGCATGCTCGAACAACTTGAGATCGCGCGCGCCCAGGCGCTGCAGGAGGCGCAAATCACTTCCAACGAAGAAGTAGAGCGTGCGCGCATCTCATCCGACCGGGGGCTCGACGAGGCCCGCGTGGGGCGGCAGCGCGATCTGCGCAAGCTCGAGATAGAGCGTGAGCGCGACGTGGAGAACGCCGCGATGGAGAAAGCCATCGCGCTTTATGCCAAGTCGCTGGAGGAATCCGCCGCGCAGGTAAAGGCCGAAATGGCCCGTGCCAAGGCCGTGGAAGCGCAAGAGCTCGTGAAAACCGTGCAGGAGAGCGAGAGCGCCAAGCGCCGCAAGGCCGTGGAAGTGACGCTCGCCGAGAAGGCGGCGGAAGAAATCCGGATCGCCGCCGAAGCCGACAAGGTGCGGCGCGCGGTGGAAGCGGAAGCGCAGAAGCTGCTCTATGAAGCCGAGAATGTTCTCTCGGATGGCGCGCGCTACGGCCTGTTCCGCCGCCGCCTGCTCGATCGGATCGAGGGCATCGTGCGCGAGAGCGTCAAGCCGATGGAAAAGATCGACGGCATCAAGATCCTGCACGTTGACGGGCTGGCTGGCGGGGGCGGCAATTCGGTCGCCCGCACGCCCACCGACGAGGTGATCGAAAGCGCATTGCGCTACCGCGTGCAGGCACCGCTGATCGACGAGGTGCTCAAGGAGATCGGCATCGAGGGCGGAAGCCTTGCGAAGATGGGCGGGCTTATGCGCGAGGCCAGCGACATGCAGCGCATTGGCAAGGAGGCGCCGGGTGCGAAAGCGAAGGATGCGTCAGGTGCCAAGCCCAAGGATGGCGGAGCCGGCAGCGGCGCGGGCGGCAAGACCAAGGAGTAAGGGGCATGGCCCGGGTTTATGCATCCAGCGTTATCAACGCCCCCGCAGCTCGAGTTTGGGCCCGCGTGCGCGATTTCAACGGGCTGCCGAACTGGCATCCCGCGATCGCCGAAAGCCGGATCGAGAATGGCGACCCGGCGGACAAGGTGGGCTGCATCCGCGCCTTCTCGCTCAGGAATGGTGACCGGCTGCGCGAGCAGATGCTCGGGCTTTCCGATTATGACATGTTCTGCACCTACTCGATTCTCGAATCGCCCATGCCGCTCACGAATTACGTGGCGACGTTGCGGCTCACGCCGATCACCGATCACGACCGGACCTTCATCGAATGGTCGGCCGATTTCGATTGCGCGCCCGACAAGGAAGCTGAGTTGGTCTCCGGTATCGGCGGCAACGTGTTCCAGGGCGGCTTTGACGCGCTTAAGCGCGCCTTCGGAGGCTGACATGCCGAAGGTCGTTCGCAGCACGATCGTCGATGTGCCTGTGGACCGCCTCTGGGCCGTCGTGCGCGATTTTAATGCGCATGATCAATACCACCCCATCGTGGCCACGAGTCTCATCGAACGCGACCATCCGGTGGACAAGGTCGGCTGCATCCGCCGCTTCACGCTCGCCGATGGCAGCGAGTTGCGCGAGCAATTGCTCTCCCTTTCAGACCTCGAGATGACCTACAGCTATTGCCTGCTGGACACACCCATCCCTCTCTTCAATTATGTCGCGCATATACGCCTGCTGCCGGTGACCGACGGCAATCGCAGCTTTTGGCATTGGGAAAGCCGCTTCACCACCCCGCCGGGACGCGAGGAGGAATTCGCCCGCATGGTCGGAGAAGAGGTCTATGTCGCCGGCATGGAGGCCGTGCGCCAGCTCCCTCAACTGCAAAGGGAGAGTATCTGATATGCCGCTCGACGCACGCGTTGCAACCAGCCTGGCGGAAGCCGCCGGCCTTCTTGCCGCGGATCAGCGGATAAGACTCCTCGCGGGCGGCACACTCGTGATGCGGGATGTGAACGAGGGGCGGCTCCTCGATGGCACGTTGCTGCGGGTCACCGATCCCGCCTTCCGCCAGATGAACACCTCCGGCGCACGTATCGAGCTTGGCGCGGGTGTGACGATGGCGATGGTCATGAATAACCGCGATCTTGCCTATCTCCATGCCGCCGCGCGCGCTGTGGGCGGCCCGGCCATCCGGCATATGGCAACGGTCGGCGGCAATCTCTTCGCCGCAACGCCCTATGGCGATTTTGCCGTTGCGCTGCTGGCGCTCGATGCGCTGGTGATGGTGCAGTCAGGCTATGGCTCGCCTCGTCCCATCGCACTCGAGGAATTTCTCAACGCGCGTGAACGCGGCGTTTCCGGTCTCGTCACCAGCGTACAGTTTGCAAAACCGCAGAACGCAGGGGACTTCAGATTCGCCAAGGTGAGCCGGGTGAAACCCAAGGGCCTCTCGGTGATGAGCATCGCCGCCCATCTGCCGAATTCGGGCGGACGGATCAGCCAGCCGCGCGTCGCCTACGGCGCGATGGCTCCTGCTCCCGTGCGCGCGCGGGGCGTCGAACGCGCACTCGAAGGAAAGTCGCTCGATATGGCCGGGATTCAGGCCGCGAAGGCCGCCGCGCTTGAAGGCACCCGTCCAGCTACCGACGCCATCGCGACCGAATGGTACCGGCGCGAGGTTCTGCCGGTGCATCTCGGGCGGCTCTTGACCGGTGACGGACGTTGAGGAGGCCAGCATGGCAAAGATTCCCGTCCAGTTTCGTCTCAATGGATCTGACCGCGCAGCGTTCATCGACGGCGCCGACAATCTCCTTACGACCCTTCGGCGGGGGCTCAATGAATTCGCACCGAAATATGGCTGCGGCCAAGGCACATGCGGGACCTGCACCGTGCTGATCGACGGTGAACCACAGCTCGCCTGTCTCACCCTGGCGGTCGCCTGCGAAGGCCGCCATGTGGAGACGGCATCCGGCATGGCGGATGGGCCGAACCTGCACCCGCTCCAGATCGCCTTCATGGATCATTTCGCCGCGCAATGCGGCTTCTGCACGCCCGGCATGCTCATGTCCGCGCGTGCGCTTCTCGACCGCAATCCAAGCCCCAGCCGGGAGGATGTCATCGAAGCGATTGCGGGGAATATCTGCCGCTGCACCGGTTATGAGCCGATCATCAGCGCCATTCTCGCCGCAGCCGGCGCTCGCGGCCAGATACGCGCCTGAGGGAGAACGCGATGCTCGATATCCGGAAGGACCTATTCGCCAATGAGCGCGACGACAATCTCAACGTCATTGGCAAAGGAATTCAGCGTCAGGATATGCCAGGCCATGTCACGGGGCGTTCCCGCTTCTTCGATGATCACGCCTTCGAGGGGTTGCTCCATCTGAAGGTCGTGCGCAGCCCGCATCACCATGCCCGCATCCGTTCCATCGATATTAGCGCGGCGGAGCGCGCACCGGGCGTGAAGCGCATCCTGCGAGGAGCGGATGTGCCGGTGAACAAGAATACGTTGCTGAGTTTGATCAATTTCGGCAAGGATGACGAACCATCGCTTGCAGTCGACAAAGTGCGCTACAAGGGAGAGCCCGTCGTGGCGATCATCGCCGAGAGCGAGGCGGCGGCGATGGCTGCGCGCAAGCTGGTGCGGATCGATTACGAAACCCTGCCAGCTGTCTTCGACGTCGAGGATGCGCTCAAGCCCGGCGCACCCGTCGTCAACGAAACCTATCCGCATAATTACTTCGAATATCACGAGAAGTTCGACCATCAGAAGCTGCGCTTCGGAGATACCGAAAAGGCTTTCCGTACAGCCGACCTCGTGATCGAGGAGCGTTACCAGACTTCTCCCATCGAGCATGCGCCCACAGAGACCAACGGCTCGATCGCCGCGCCGGAGCAGAATTATCGCTTCGTCGTGCATTCCTGCGCGCAGGGGCTTTTTTTCTCGCTAGGCACGGCGGCAAAGATTCTCGACCTCGATTCAAACCGGCTGCATTTCATCGGCGGCACGGTGGGCGGCGGATTCGGCGGCAAGGTGGACACGCTCACCGAACCGCTCGCGATCCTCGGTGCGATGCTGACGGGTCGGCCTGTGCGCTACGTGCTCGATCGCGAGGAGGAGATGCTCTATGGCTCGCCGCGCGGAGCCGAACGCATCTATGTGAAGGACGGCCTGATGCGCGATGGGCGCATCATAGCGCGCCACATCCGTTCCTATTTCGATGCCGGCGCCTATACCCGCCTTTCCTCCTATGCCGCCGTCAAATGCACGGCACATGTCCCGGGGCCCTACTGGATTCCTAATGTCTCGTCGGACATCTACGTCGCCTACACGAACCGCTGCCCCTCCACCGCGATGCGCGGCTTCGGCATCACGGCGGTCGACTTTGCGCTCGAAGTGCAAATGGACAAGCTCGCGCATGCCGTGAATATGGATCCGGTGGATTTTCGCATCCTTAACGCCTATCGCGATGGCGACATGAAAGCGCATCGGCGTGTGGCGAAGAACACGGCGCTGATCGAATGCTTGCAGGTGGCGGCGGAAAAGGCCCACTGGCCGATTTCCGAAAGCGCTAAGCGGCAATCCTCCCTCGAGGGCGGCGGAGAGGGAGAGCGCGGGCTGATTCCCGCGACGCCCATCGACCAGCGCGGGCAAATCGGCCGCCCTGAGACGCGCAGCGCACCTCCGACACAGACGCTGCCCGCCGGAACCATGCGCATCCCGTTGACAAAACAACCGGAGCCGGAGGGCACCCGCGACCGGCGGCCAGCGGCGCCAAACGTGCCGCGTTACGAGCCGGCCCGACCGATGGCACAGCCGGCAGTGCAGGCCCCCGCACCGCTCGCTCCGCTGCCGCCCGCCGCCTCGCCGCCGCAGCACGCCGCAGCACCTCCTGCCCAGCCCTCCCCGGCCGCCCCACCTCAACACGGTGCGATGCGCTTCTCCTCGGTTTTCGGAACAAGGAGGCGATGACATGGCACGGCACAGAGGTCGCGGCATGGCTGCCGTCAATTATCCCATCGGGATGAATCTCGGTGGAGACCCCAGTCAGGCGCTGATCCATTCCAACCCTGATGGCAAATTCACCGTGGCGCTTTCGGCGATCGATCTCGGCCAAGGCATGAAACAGGTTACCCGGCAGGTTGCAGCGGAAACGCTCGGCGTGCCGATCGAGGATGTCTATGTCGATACCGCCGACAGTGATACCGGCCCGCACGATATGGGCTCTTTCGCCTCGCGTGGCACGCATCGCATGGGCAACGCGGTGATTGCGGCGGCGCGCGAAGCACGTGGCGTTCTGCTTGAAGCGGCAGCGGAGGAGCTTGAGGTCAACGCCGCCGATCTCGTCACCGACGGGCGTGGCAATATCCATGTGCGCGGTGCCCCTTCCCGCTCGATCACCGTGCGCGCGACTGCACAGGCCGCACAGTTCAAACAGGGCAAGACGATTGCCGGACGCGGCATTTTTCTGATCCCGCTCTCCGCGGTCGATCCGGAAACCGGCGAGATGAATCCCAACACCGCCTTCGCCCATGCCTGCCTCGTGGCGGATGTGGAGGTGGATGACGAGACCGGTGAAGTGACTTTGCTCGGCATGACGAGCGCCTATGAGCTTGGCCGTGCGCTCAACCCGAAAATGGTGGAACAGCAGCTCGTCGGCGGCGCGTGGATGGGCCAGAGCCATGTGCTGTTTGAAACGCCGGAACCCTATTATCCCAATCCGGATCACGGTCCGCGCGATTTCAACGAGTACCTGATGCCGGGGCCGGGCGATATCGCGCCCTATTCGGTCAGCGTGCTGGAGCGCCCCGCGCCGGATGGCCCGTTCGGAGGCAAGGGGCCCGGCGAAATGTGCGCAAATCCCGTACTGCCGGCGGTGGCCAACGCCGTATTCAACGCCGTCGGTGTGCGGGTGGACGAACTGCCGATCACGCCCGAAAAGGTGTTGCGCGGCATCCGCGCGAATGGCGGTGCACGCCAGCAGACAAGGCGAGGCGGGTGAGCATGGCGCTGCGCAGCACGATCGCCGGCATTTCGAGCCCTGAGGCACTCGCTGAAGCGCTCAAGGCGGCTTTGTACCTCGCGGACGACGGGATCGCGACCGCCGGCTATCTCGCGCTTGCCCTGGGCAAGCCGTTGCTGCTGGAGGGCGCGCCGGGCGTGGGCAAGACGGAGGCCGCGAAGGCGCTCGCCGGCATTCTCGGGCGACAGTTGATCCGACTGCAATGTTTCGAGGGGATCGACTCCGCGGCAGCGCTCTATGAATGGAACTATCCCCGCCAGATGCTGGCGATCCGGCAGGCGCAGGACGGCACCAGCACGGATATCTACCGTGATGAATTCCTGATCGAGCGCCCGATGCTCACGGCTCTGCGCCGACCGGATTCCACCGTGCTTCTGATCGACGAAATCGACCGTTCCGACCATGAGTTCGAAGCTTTCCTGCTCGAATTCCTCTCCGACTTCTCGATTTCGATCCCCGAGCGCGGCACACTGCGCGCGGCGGAACGCCCGGTCGTCATTCTCACCTCGAATCGCACGCGCGACCTGCATGAAGCGCTGCGGCGGCGCTGCGTCTATCATTACATCGCCTATCCCGATCCGGCGCGCGAAGCGGAAATAATCATGCTACGCTCGTCCGCCGTCGCGGAAAGCACCGCGCGCGCGGTGGTCGCGGCTGTCGGCATCCTGCGCAGCGAGCCGCTCTCAAAGCCTCCCGGCATCGCCGAGGCAGTGGACTGGGCCGAAGCCGCGACGGCCCTCGCACGTACCGGTGCATCCTGGCCGGACGCGTTCCTCCGTTCCCTCGGCGTGGCAATCAAGGATGAGGAAGATTTCGCCCATCTGCGCCCGCGCCTCGCGCAATTCATCCCGGGAATGGCGGCATGATCGCGAAGGTGCCTGGTGCGGTCCGCTCGCTGATCGCCTTTCCGGCCTTGCTGCGTGGCCATGGATTCATGATCGCCCCCGAGCAGACGGTGAGTTTCCTTGAAGCAGTGGAACTGCTCGGCCCGCGCTCGATCGAGCATGTCCGCAAGGCTGCCGTGGCGACGCTCGCACCCCGTCCCGAGCAACGGGCGCGCTTCGACGCTCTGTTCGACATGCATTTCCTGGGCGCCGCTGGCGGGCCGGGAGAGGATGAGTGGCAGCCCGATGACGAGACGCAGGTGCATGACGACATCGGCACAGAAGAAATCGTACTCGGCGATGAAGTCAACGAGACGGGCCAGGCCACCACCGGTGCGGAAGCGCTCGCGATACGCACTCTGCACGCGCCCGACGATGCGGAGACCTTGCGGCGTTTTGGCGATGCCCTGCCCAATGCCCTGCCCCGCCGGCGCGGTTATCGCCACAAGATGGCGCGCCGCGGCAAGGCGATCGACCTCGCGCGGAGCCTGCGGGCGGCAATGCGGAACGAAGGCGAGGTAATGAGCCTCAAACGGCTGCGACGCGCAACTCGCCCCCGTGCTGTTCTTCTCCTGATCGACGTGTCCGGCTCGATGAAGCGGCGCAGCGATGCGCATCTGGCGTTGGCGCACGAAATAGTCCATGCGATGCCTCGCGTGGAGGTTTTCACCTTCGGCACCCGGCTCACGCGCCTCACCCGCGCATTGCGGCTCAAGAGCCGTGAGCAGGCGCTAGCCGAAGCTTCCGGCCTCGTGCCCGACTGGGACGGTGGCACCCGGATCGGCGAAGCGCTCGAAGCGTTCCTCTCCGTACCGCGCTTTGCCGGTTATGCGCGCGGCGCGAATGTCATCGCGATCTCGGACGGGCTCGAACGCGGAGACCCCTCCACGATGATCCGTGCCGTCCATCGTCTCGCCGCACGCGCCTTCAGGATCGACTGGTTCACGCCGCTCGCCGTCGATCCTCAGTACCGGCCTGAGACTGAAGCCCTGCGCGCCATCCGCCCGCTGCTCGCTTCGCTGGGCGACGCAAGTTCCACATCGCGCCTGTGCCGGGCGATCCTTGCCATCGCGGAGGCACGAGCAGCATGACGGGCCTCGTCGGCGCAACCGATCGCGATCATGTTTTCAACAGTGCCGCGCGCCGGGTCTGCCGGCTCGGCTGATAGAACGAATGGGGGGCCAGATGGCTTTGGAAATCAAGGTGCTCGACTATGGCGATATCGAGCTTGAATCGAGCTTCCTCGTGCTGGGGCGCGATTGCGGCCGCGTGCGCCGTGTGCCGACCTATGGCTTTTTGATCCTGGGCGGACCCTGGCCCATCGTGGTCGATACCGGCTATCGCCACAACCAGATCATGGAGAGCCTCGGCATGCGCGGCCTCCAGTTCCACGAGAACATGATCGAGAACCAGCTGGCGAAATACGGCGTGCGGATGGGCGATGTGCGCTACGTGCTGCACACGCATCTGCATATCGACCATGCCGGCAAGGACGAACTGTTCCCGATGAACACGACCGTGATCATCAACCGGCGCGAGCTGGAATATTCGGTCTCGGGCCTGATGCATCCGCAATATCCCGCGCCCGACATCAAACATCTGATCGACCGGCTTCACACGAAGGACGCGTTGCGCCTGGAAGACCTCGAGCTCTCGGGCATGATCGAACTCTTCCCCGGCTGTTACATGGAAGCGGCCGGCGCGCATACCGAAGGTTCGATGAATGTCCATGTCGACACAGTCGAGGGCCGCGCCACGATTTGCGGTGACGTGATTTACGATTTCAACGACCAGATCGTGAACCCCTTCCACGAAATTCACGCCAATGAGCCGCGAGTCACCGGCAATCACGGCGTGTCCAAGCGCGAGGAGAAAGCCGCGATCAAGAAGCTGCTTGCCGGCTCCAAATTCCTGCTGCCCGTGCATGACAAGGCCGCGAAAATTGCCGGCGGGCAGGTGATCGGGCGCATGGACATGGCTGTTCCCGGCCCGGTGGTGCAGAGCCTGCCAACGCGCAACTGGTTCCCGATGTGAGAATGGGGCCGGGCGGCATGAACAGCCGCCCGCCCGCTGTCGAGGGATTCGCCATGACAACGCACGTCGCCGTCCGGCCCGGCTTTGCCGATCTCATCGATCTCTGGGCGCCAGTACGCCAGATCGGCACAGGCTTCCAGTTCACGGAAGGACCGATCTGGCATCCGCGTGAAGGCTTCCTGCTTTTCTCCGACATGCCGGGCGATGTGCGTCGCCGTTACGATTCGACCGGCATCCGGGAAGTGATGAAGCCGGCGAACAAGTGCAACGGCATGACCTATGATGCCGAACTCAACCTCATCGTGTGCGAGCACGCGACCTCCACCCTCGTGCGCGAGAGGCCGGACGGCCGGCGCGAAGTACTCGCCTCGCATTTCGACGGGATGGAGCTGAACAGCCCCAACGATGTCTGCGTGAAATCGGACGGTTCGATTTATTTCTCCGATCCCTGGTATGGCAGAATGCCCGTTTATGGCGTCGAACGGCCGCGCCAGCTTGGTTTCCAGGGCGTCTATCGCGTGCCGCCAGCCGGCGGAAAGCCGGAATTACTGGTGGACCGCTATCTTTTCGAACAGCCGAACGGGCTCTGTTTCTCGCCGGATGAAAAACTGCTCTACGTCAACGATACAGTGCAGCAGCTGATCCGGGTCTTCGAGGTCCAGCCGGATGGCATGCTGGCGCGAGGCCGGGTTTTTGCCTCGGGCATTTATGCGGCCACCGAGCCGGGCGTACCGGACGGCATGAAATGCGATGCACAAGGTCATGTCTGGGTTTGCGCTCCGGGTGGCGTGTGGGTCTATGCGCCGGACGGCGGGCTGATCGGAAAAGTGCGAGTGCCCGAACTCGTTGGGAATCTTACGTGGGGTGGCCCGGATTTTCGCACTCTGTTTCTCACCGCGACCCATTCGGTCTATGCTGTGGAAACCAAGATCGGCCCCCGCACCGAACCCTACATGCGGCAGGCGGCGGGACGACAGGCTCCAACGCCTCAGGCTGCCAGCATCGCCCGCAATGGCACCAAGAAAGCTGTCCCCGGCTATACCCTCGATCCCTCGCGTTGCGCACTCGTCATTCAGGACATGCAGAATGATGTCGTGATGGAAGGCGGTGCTTTCGCCGCTTCCGGTTCGCCGAACCATTGCCGTGAACAGAACGCGATCTTAAATGCCTCCCGGCTGGCTGCGGCGGCGCGCGCGCGCGGCATTCCCGTCATCCATGTCTGGTTCGTGGTTGAAGCCGGCTGCGCCGGCGTGACGATGAATGCGCCGCTTTTCGAGGGCCTTGCGGACGCACGCGCATTGGTGCGCGGAAGCTGGGGTGCAGCTCCGGTGTCGGGCCTTGAGGCGCAACCGGGGGACCATATCGTCGAGAAGCAGCGTATGAGCGCCTGGGAGGGAACGCGGCTTGAAACCGTGCTGAAAGCGCTCAAGCGCGACATCATCATCGTTACCGGGGCCTGGACGAACATGTCGATCGAGCACACCTCCCGCACCGGAGCCGACAAGGGATATTACATGGTGGTGCCTGAGGATTGCTGCTCGACGATGAATGCCGAATGGCACACGGCTTCCGTGAATTACGCCCTCCAGAACGTCGCAGTGGTGACGGATACCGACGCGTTGGTCGGATCTTGGTCATGAAGCTAACCTCAGAGCGCCGAGGTCGGGCAAACTGATCCACCTCAGCCGCGCGCCCTTCGTGCATACAAAGCAAGGCCTTGAAGGCTATGCCAAGCGCACAACGAAGCGTGCGCTCGCAGCGACGCGCAAAAAGGAGTCGGAACACTCATAACTTCTTGACGACGTCCGTACCCACCTCACCGAGAATCCGCTTATCGACATAGGAAGTGCCGAGCAGATAGGGCACACCTTCCCCTGGCAACATACGGCGCCCATTTTCGCAGGTGGAGACCAGCGCGGTTTAGCAGTTGCAGAGTCGCGCAAGACAACTGTGCGTTAGGGCTGTTGCGTCGATTAAGGCGGTGCTAGTTGGGCAGCGCTAGCGCTCCGACTGCATCCAGCCTTGTAGAATGACGCGATACTGGTTCGCGACCTGTTCCATCGCCTCCCGATCGTCAATTGTGCCATTGAACCATTCGGCCGCTGGCTGCTGCCACACGGAACGTCCGATCGCAAAGCCAATGGCCGCGCCCGACCGCAGCGCGGATTCGAACGCCGCGAACAACTCCTGCTTCGGTTTTTCGTAGCCGAGCACAACGGCGCCGCCGCATTGCGGATCGTGGCGAAGGATCGTGGCGGCGATCTCCGACCAGGCATCGTCGTTTGAGAGCGGCGGCAGTTTCCACCAATCAGGCCGCAGGCCGAGCCGATAAAGCTGCTCAACCGCCAAGACGACCAGACTCGGAGCGGTGTCAAAATGCGGCGGAATTGGTTCCAGCAACCAGCGATGGCCGGTGGCGAATACCGCGTCCTGCAGCATGACAAGTGTGCGGCCCTGCTCGTCCTGCAATTCGCGCTGATCGCGCGCCGACCAGGAGACAAGGCACTTGACCACATGCTCGGCCGGCCAGGTACGCAATGCTGCGTGCAGATTGTGGCCCGCCTCCAGTTCCAGCGGCCGGGAGCCGGCCACCTCGACCGGGCGCGCCAACCAGCGGCCGGTGCCGGTCAGATCGGTCAACGCGTCGAACCCGTAGCGGTGGTCGATGATGGCGCCGGAATGCTCCGGCGGCATGGCGGCGAGGGCGCGCCCGACCAGCCGTTTGAATTTCCTGATCCGCGCGTCCCCGTTATTGGACTTGTCCAGTTCGGCAAACTGCCGGCGATGATCGAAAGCGAGCGAGAAGATGCGCGGCCAGCGTTTGCGGCCTGTGGTCGCGCGATGCAGATGTACGATTTGCGGATCGCTATGCGGATGCGTGATGGATTCGGAACGGGCGAGAAACGCATTCAGTTCCTGTGTGGACGGCATCGCCGGCGCGCAGGAATGCCGCGACACCACGAGCGATCCGCAAGCATTGGCGATCTTTCCGCAATCGAGCAGCGAGGCATCCCGCAGCCAGCCGTAGAGAAAGCCGGCCGCAAAGCCGTCTCCGGCCCCGAGCACGTTGAAAACTTCCGTCGGAAAGCCGGGATGCGCGATCCCGTTATCGAGGTTCTTCGGAATCGCTTCCGCAAACACGACGCACCCGCGTTCGCCGCGCTTGAGCACAAATGTCGCCTTCGACAATTCGCGCAACTTCGCCAGCGCCGCGCGCGTATCGGTCGAGCCGCCCGCGATGTGGATCTCTTCCTCGGTACCTATAATCAAGTCGCAATGCGGCACGATGCTTTGTAGATGCGCGGAGACACGATCCGAGGCGATGAAGCGCTCTTCGCCAAGGCCGTGCGAGGTCAGACCCCAAAGCACCGGTCGGTAGTCGATATCGAAGATAATCCTCGTGCCACATTCTTTCGCAAGCTTCATGGCGTGGCGGCAGACACCGTCGATCGCACGCTGCGAGAAATGCGTGCCGTTGACCAGCAGCGCCTTGGACGAGCCGATGAATTCGGCATCAAAATCGCTGGTCTCGATCCCCATGTCGGCGCAGTTTTCTCGAAAGAAAATGAGCGGGAAGGTCGCGCTGTCCTTGATGCCGAGCATGACGAGACCCGTGAGCCGTTTGGGATCAGTCTTGACATGACTCACATCGACGCCTTCGGCGATGAGAGTCTCGCGGAGGAAACGTCCCATATGCTCATCGCCGACGCGTGTCAGCATGGCGACGCGGAGGCCAAGGCGCGAGGCACCGACCGCCGTATTGGCCGCTGAGCCGCCGAGATACTTGGCGAAGCTCGTCATGTCCTCGAGCCGGCCACCGATCTGCTCGCCGTATAAATCGACGGCGGCGCGCCCCATGGCGATCAGGTCGAAGCGCCGTTCAGCGGCGGCGGCCATTTTTCTCTCCCGGACGCGCGGCGAGGCGATGGCCAAGCGCAACCACGATCGATTGCGCAAGACAGATGGGCGCCACGAGCGAGCGGAACGGCCGGTAGCGCGCTTCCCCGAGCTCGAAACACACGCTCGCGGATTTAGCATAGGGCCCGAGCGGATTGTCGGTAATAACGATCAACGGAATGCCTCGCCTGGCGATATCGGCGGCGACCTCAACGACTTCGGCCGCATAGTCCTTGAAGGACACGATAATCATCGCGTCCTTCTTCGTCACCGCGCGCGCGCGCTGGACCACGAGGCCGCCGATGGAATCCAGGAAGTGGCTCTTCAGGTCGAGCCGATTGAGGCCGTAATCGAGATAATAGGCGACCGGGAACGAGCGGCCTTGCGCGAACAGATAGATCGTTTCCGCGCCGGCAAGGATCGAGATTGCCTTTTCGAGGCGATCGAACGGAACGTGGCGATACAGATTTTCCAGTGAAGCGATGTCGTCGGCGACGAATTCCGCGAGCACATCCGCGGGTTGGCCGGATTGTCCGTCCTTCGCGCTTCGCAACTGCGAGATGCGCTCGCGATAACTCGGCATGGACGGCGCAACAAGCCGCGTGCGAAACACCTGCTGCATCTCGGAAAAGCCCTCGTAACCGAGATTGTTGGCGAAACGCACGATCGCCGAGGGCTGCACGCCGATGCGCTTGGCAAGCACAGACACGGTCGAGAGCGCCACGTCGTTCGGGTGCTGGACCGCGAAGGCCGCAATAGCGCGCAACCGCGACGGCAACTTGTCGTGGCGGCGCGCGATATGGGCGGTCAGGTCATCGTAGTTTGCGGGCGCCGACATTTCCCTCTCCCGGAACAGCCTTGCACCGGGCTGCAAACCGTCTTTACACGGTCTGTAGAATAGGTATTCTATTTATTTACCGCAATAGAATAATCATTCCGTATGTCCTGGGGAGGACGCTGTGAGCGCGAACGGTGGCAAACCGCGGATCGGATTCATCGGGCTTGGCGCTATGGGGCGCGGCATGGCGCGCAATGTGGCTGCGAAAGGCTTTCCGCTCACCGTCGTCGGCAACCGCAATCGCGCACCGGTCGACGATCTAAAGTCGCGCGGCGCCACCGAAGCGAAGACGCCGGCGGAAGCCGCTACGTCAGCCGACATCGTCATCATTTGCGTGACCGAAACGCCGGTCGTGGAGCAGATCGTCTACGGCTCCGATGGCGTGCTCAAAGCTGCACGAAAAGACCTGATCCTGATCGATTGCACCACCAGCGAGCCGGTTTCGACCGACCGCATCATCGCGGATTGCAAGCTCGAAGGCGTGCGCTTCGCCGACGCACCGCTCGCACGCTCCCCAAAGGAAGCGGAGGAAGGCCGGCTCAATGCGATGGTTGGCGCGGATGCGGACACATTCGCGATCATCGAGCCGGTGCTGAAGGCCTTTTGCGAGAACATCTTCCATGTCGGCGGGCCCGGCTCCGGCCACAAGACCAAGCTCGTCTACAATTTTTTGACCATGGGCCAGGCCGCGCTGATTTCCGAGGCGCTGGTCGCGGCGGCGAAATCCGGACTCGACCTTGACGCTTTCTGCAAGGTGGTGTCAGCCGGTGGCGCCAACAGCGGCATCTTCCAGATGATTGCCCCGTCCGCGCTCGCAGGCACCTATGACGGCCTGAAGTTCGGGCTCGACCTCGCGCGCAAGGATCTCCGCTACTACACGCATCTCACCGAGCATCTCGGCCTTCCCGGCTATCTCGGCGAGACCGTGCATCAAAGCTTCGTTCTCGCCTCCGCACTCGGTTACGGCGACAAGCTCGTCGGGTCGATGGTGGCAGCGCAGGAGAAAATCACCGGCACGGCGGTCGCCCGCCGTTAACGCCGATTGTCTGACGGGCGAAGTCCGCCGCATGAGCGGACGCTCGGAACAAAGGGAGGAATGCCATGTCGAAAATCAACAGACGCCGGTTCGTAAAGGGCTCTGCCGCTGCCCTTGCCGGCACCGCCGCCTTCTACGGTCCGTGGAAACACAATTCTGTTTACGCACAAGCAAAGCCGATCAAGCTCGGTCTGACCTGCGACGCCAGCGGTCAATACGGCAATAGCGGGCAGGACGATCTGCGCGGCATCAAGATGGCGATCGACGAGTTCAACGTCAAAGGCGGTGTGCTCGGCCGCAAGATCGAATGGGTTACCGCCGATACCGAAACGACGCCGGCCACGGGCAGCCGCGTCGCCGAGCGCTTCATCACGCGCGAGGGCTGCACGGTGCTGATCGGCGCGGTGCATTCCGGCGTCGCAAACGCGATCACCCAGGTGGCGGCGAAGAACGGCGTCATCTATCTGAACACTAACTCGTCCGCGCCGAGCGAAGCCGGCGAGAATTGCTCGCGTATCAAATTCGTTTGGGACGGCAACGGCACGAATTTCTCCAAGGCTGCTGTGAAGAATGCCGTCCAGGGTGTCGGCAAGAATTGGCTGCTGCTGACCAACGACTATGTCTGGGGCCACACCACGTCCTCGGCCACCAAGGCGCAAGTCGAAGCCAATGGCGGCAAGATCATCGACAATCTGCTGGTGCCGCAGAACACGCGTGACTTCACCTCTTACCTGCTCAAGATCCAGCAGGCCAAGCCCGATGTGGTTGCGACCGCCATCGGCGGCGACGACATCAAGGCGCTACGCGAGCAGGTGGTGCAATTGAAACTCGACGGAAAACCCGCCTGGATAAACAACCAGCAGGACTGGCCGGATATCTGGGGCGCGCCGGAGAGCCTGTTCGGCGTGTTTGGCACCACCTGGTATCACAAGCTGCCGCTGGCCGGCGTCGCTGAATTCGTGAAGAAGTGGGAAGCAGCCAACAAGGACGGTCCGATCCCCGTGCCCGGCAATGTGTCGTACAATGGCTACATGGCGACGCGTGAACTCCTGCGCGCCATGGAGCGCGCAGGCTCGACCAACAATATTAAAGTCATAAAGGAGCTCGAGAACCTGAAAGTCTCGGCGGCCGATCGCATGCAGCATTACGATGCGTTCATGGATCCGGTGACGCATCAGATGCAGCAGACGATCTACCTCGCCCGCCGCAATATGAAGCCCACGGACAAGACCGATCTCTATGAGATCATCTCCTGGACCGAGCCGAAGACCGTGCTCGACGACGCGGCTCCGAACAAGTGCAAGCTCGCGCCATATGAACAGGTACCAAGCGTTGACTCCTGAAGCGACTCTGAGCCGGGCCGCACCAAGCGGCCCAGCATTTTCTTTTGGGAATGCCCTTGTGATCGACATCCTGCCGCACATCCTCAACGGCCTGACGCTGGGCTTGCTGTTCGCGCTGATCGCGCTGGGCTTCATGCTGATCGTCGGCCTGATGGAGCAGATCAACTTGGCGCACGGCTCGCTGTTCGCGCTCGGCGCCTATGTCGGAATGCAAATGCTCGGCCCGCGACCGCCGATGCCCGCCGACTGGGCCGCGGCCTGGCTGGCCCTGCCGCTCGGCTGGCGTTATGCGCTGACGCTCGTGATCGCGCCGTGCGTCGTCGGCGTCGTTGGCGCTCTCGTTGAATTCTGCATGCGGCGGACCTACGGCAAGGATCCGCTCTACGGCCTCCTGCTCACCTTCGGCGCCGCCATGGTGATCGAGGAGGCCATCCGCCTCACCTGGGGTACGCGCGATTACGTGCTGCAGGTGCCCCAGGCGATCAGCGGAGGTTTCATCTTCCAGGACCTAATCTGGTCGACCTATCGCTTCTATGCCGCCGGGATTGCCGCGGTGATTATCGGACTCGTCTGGCTAGTCATCGAGAAGACGCCGTATGGCGCCATTATCAAGGCCGGCGCGCATGACTCGGAGATTGTGCGCGCGCTCGGCATCAATCTGTCGCGCTTGAGACTTGCCGTTTTCATCTTCGGCACTATGCTCGCTGCTGTCGCCGGCATCATCGTGGCACCGATATGGGGCATCCGCCCGCATATGGGCGTGGATGCGGTCGTTCCCGCATTCCTTGTGATCGTGCTCGGCGGCGTCGGCAGCTTCTGGGGTGCAGTGTCGGCGGGGATCCTTGTCGGACTCGCGGTCGGATTGACCGGCGCCTACGCGTCCGAATGGTCGCTGCTCTCGATGTATATCCTGCTGGTCGCGATTGTGACCTTTCGCGCGCGTGGCCTGTTCGGAAAGAAAAGCGTGCTCGAGGCATGAACGGCACCGCTCCCAATTCGCCCGACGCCGCGCGGCTGATCACGCCGACCATGCTGGTCGTTTGGCTTGGTCTCGCCACCATTCCACTCTGGATTTCGCAGATCGGCCTTTATCCCTATCTCGGCATCGAGATCCTGATCTGGTCGATCTATGCCCTCTCCTTCAATCTCGTGCTCGGCACCGCCGGCCTGCCCTCCTTCGGGCATGGCGTGTTCTTCGGCGTCGGCGCCTATGCGTTCGGCCTCGCGCAGTTCAATGTCTCATCCAGTCTCTGGATCTGCCTGACGCTTGCAATGCTTGCGGCCGCGTTGGCCGGTGTCTTCGTCGCGCTGTTCATCTCGCACCGGCGCGGGATTTATTACGCCTTCATGACCATCGCCTTCGGGCAGATCTTCTGGACCATCGCTATCAAGTGGCACAGCGTCACCGGCGGCGAAGATGGGTTGCTCAAGATCGAGCGGCTACCGGCGGATCTCGGATTTGTGTCGTTCGATCTCAAGAATAACGCCTCGTTCTATTATTTCGTTCTCGCGGTCTTCATCGTAATCGTGATCGCGCTGTGGCGGCTCACGCATTCGCCGTACGGGCGCATCCTTTCCGCCATCCGCCAGAGCGAAACACGCGCCGCGCATCTCGGTTATCGGGTGTGGCTCTACAAAGCCTCGGTATTCACGATCTCGGCCGGCATGTCGGGCCTCGCCGGTGGCCTGTTCGCGATGGCGCAGCTTGCCGCCTTCCCCGACGTGATGAGCCTGCATCAGTCTGGTTATATCGTGATGATGACGCTAGTCGGCGGCGGCCTCGTCAGCTTCTGGGGACCGATCGTCGGTGTCGTTACCTTTCTGGTCGCCCGAGACGTGATCGGCGCCATGACCAGCGCCTGGATGCTGTGGTTCGGTCTTTTGTTCATCGCAATCGTCCTGTTCAAGCCGGAAGGCATTGCCGGCGCCTTCCGCTCCGTCGTCGACGGCGGGAAGGCGCGCGCCAAACGTGCCGAAGGCGTGTCGGCCTTGCGGCTGCTGTTCCGGAGCTGACCATGGCGCTGATCGAAGCCAGAAGTGTGCATGTCCGGTTCGGCGACCGCATCGTCCTCGAAGAGGTCGACATGGCGGTGCTGGAGAACGAATGCCACGGCATCATGGGGCCGAACGGCGCCGGCAAGACCACGTTCTTCAACGTGATCACCGGACGCGCGAAACCAACGCGTGGCGAGGTCATGCTCGACGGCGAGAATATCGCTGGCCTTAGCCCTCACGCTATAGCGCGCAAGGGCGTGGCGCGCTCGTTCCAGATCATGACGCTGTTCGACGAGTATTCCGCGCGTGAGAATGTCATGATCGCCTTGCCCCGCTTCCGCGAACGCGGCTTTGACATGTCGCATCCGGCATCCGGCGACCGCGACTTCAAAGCGGAGGCGGAACAAGTCCTTGCCGACGTCGGGCTTGCCGACAGGGCCGATATCCGCGCCAAGGAGCTCGCCTATGGCGACCGGCGGGCGCTGGAAATCGGGGTGGCGCTGGCGCAGAAGCCGCGCGTTCTGTGCCTCGACGAGCCAACCTCGGGGCTTGGTACCGACGGCGTGCAGCGGCTGCTCGGGCTCGCGCAGAAGCTCAAGGGCACGCTCACTATGATCGTGATCGAGCACGACATGAGCTTCCTGTTCTCCCTCGCTGACCGAATCTCCGTGCTGCATTGGGGACAGGTGGTCGCGCGCGGAACGCCGGCGCAATTGCAGGAAAACCTCTGGGTCAGGCGCTCCAATCTCGGGAAATTCGCATGATTCTCGAGATCGACAACATCGACACATTCTACGGTGAGACGCAGATTTTGTTCGGCGTGTCGCTCGCAGTCGCGCCGGGCGAAATTTTTGCGTTGCTGGGGCCGAACGGCGCCGGCAAGACCACCACCATCCGCTCGATTCTCGCGCTCACCAAGCCGCGCCGCGGCACGATCCGCTTCGACGGCCTGGACGTGACGCGCAAAGCGACGCATGAGATTGCGCGCAAGGGCATCGGCTGGGTGCCGGATGATCGACGGCTGTGTCCGACGCTGACGGTGGCGCGCAACCTCAGTATCGCGAAGAAGACGACGCGCTTCCGCCCCTGGAGCGTGAAGGAAACCTGCGAGATTTTCTCCCCGCTCGAATACCTGATGCAGCGCGAATGCGAGAACCTGTCCGGCGGCGAGATGCAGATGGTGGCGATCGCACGCGCGTTGATCGGCTCGCCCGGCATCGTGCTGTTCGACGAGCCGAGCCAGGGGCTGGCACCGAAGGTCGTTGGCGACGTGCTGTCGACTATCCGCCGCCTCAAGAGCGAAGGCGTGGCGTCGCTCGTGGTCGAGCAGAATGCGGAAATCGCGCTGTCGATCGCTGACCGCGCTGCCATTCTCGACGGCGGCCGCATCGCCTGGTCCGGCCCTGCCGCCGAGTTGCGCGAGGACAAGGCTTTGCGCAAGCGATTGCTGGGAGCATGACGTGAGCGAGCCGCTGATCGTCCTCGACAAGCTCAAGAAGGTTTATACGCGAGGGCGCCTCTCGCGAGTGCCGACTTTCACCTTGCAAGCCGATCTCACCATCAATGAGCCGGCGATCGTCGGCGTAGTCGGGCCGAACGGCGCCGGCAAGACCACACTGTTCGAGATGATGACAGGCTCGAACGAACCCACGGCCGGCAAGGTGTTCGTTGCCGGCACCGACATCCATCGCGTGAAATACCGCGAGCGCGACCGCCTCGCGATCCATTATCACCAGTCCTATCAGGTCCGGCATTTCCGCAAGGTGGTGCCGTCATTTTTGCTGGCGCACTCCCCGTCGAAAAAGCCGATGGTGCATCTGTTCGACGAGCCGCAATTCAATCCGCAGGATGGATATATCGGCTTCATGCTGGATTTCTTCCGGAAGCTGCGCGCCGAAGGGCGTCTCGTCTTCGTCTGCCTGCACCCGACCGCGACCTATCATCTGGAAATCCTCTCCGAGATTGCGGAACACTTCCTGCTGGTGTCGAATGGCGAGGTGACACCGCATCCGACCTTCCAGTCGCTGATCGCCGACGAGCGCTGCCGGACCTATCTCGGGCCGGAGATGATCCGTATCGCCGGGACAATGATATGAGCGGCTTCGGCAATGGTGTGGTGGCACTGGTCACCGGCGCCGCCGGATCGATGGGGCTCGCGACCGCGAAAATGCTCGCGGCCGAAGGCTATTGGGTGGCGATGGCGGACCTCCCCGGCGGCAAACTCGATGCGGCTGTGAGCAGTGTCGGCGCGTCCGCGCGCGGCTTCGGTTTCGATGTGTCCGATCCGACCGCCACCGAGGAGGCCTTCAGGGAGATCGAGGGCGCGCTCGGTCGGGTCGAGGTGCTGATCAACAATGCCGGCATCCTGTCGAATAACAAGGTGGCCGAGACCACGCCCGACGAATGGCGCAAGGTGCTGTCGGTCAATCTCGACGGCGCCTTCTATCTCTCGCGCCTTGCCGTGCCCGGCATGAAAGCGCGCAAGCGCGGCCGCATCGTCAATACCTGCTCGTTCGCAATGAAATCGGGTGGGCTAACCGCCGGTACCGCCTATACCACCTCCAAAGGCGCGCTCGCGGCCCTCACCTTCTCGCTCGCGCGAGAAACCGCGAGCTTCGGCATCACAGTCAACGCCATCGCGCCGGCTTATATCCGCACGCCGATGATCGAGGAGCAATTGACACAGGCGCAGCGCGACACCCTGCTCAAGGAGATCCCGGTCGGCCGCTTCTGCGAGCCGGAAGAATTTGCCCATTGCGTGCGCTTCTTCCTATCGCCATTGTCGGGATTCATCACTGGCGAAATCCTCGATCTCAACGGAGGCCTGCAGTTCGACTGACATGTCCGGAACCGACAAACCCATCACGCCCGAGTTCGACGCCAAGGCGTCGCTGAACGGGATGTTCGATCTGCTGGGTCAGGTCGCCTTCATTCCGGGCGGCTATGGCGGGCTTGGCGAAGCCATCGCTCACGGGCTCTCCCTCTACGGCGCGCGCGTCATCATCGGCGGGCGCGATATCGCTAAGGCGAACGCGCTGGCAAAGAAGATCGAGCAGACGAGCGGCATCGAGGCCGCCGCGGTCGTGCTCGACGTCACCGATGTGGCGAGCATTCGTGGTGCCATCGATCAAGTGGTCGCGCGCTTCGGCCGGCTGGATACGCTGGTC
>Ga0209172_10002871_pt1 | contig 28536 bp, 32 predicted proteins | sample LarsenN4metaG_FD_184113 | JGI IMG/M metagenome (GOLD analysis project Ga0209172, IMG submission 184113) | Hot spring sediment bacterial and archeal communities from British Columbia, Canada, to study Microbial Dark Matter (Phase II) - Larsen... ... | reverse complement strand
GCGAGCAAGGTCGACTCCATGGTGGAGGCGTTCAAGGGGTTGGACGTCGTGATCAACGTCGTCCTGCCGCGGTTCAATCTCCGGATCATGGAGGCCTGCCTCAAGGCCGGCGCGAACTACCTGGACGCGGCCACGGACCTCGCCCTCGCGAAGGAAAAGCCCGGCGAGTTCGTCAAGGAGCCGCCGGAGGCCTACCAGCTCGCATACGACGCCACGTTCAAGGAGGCGGGATTGACCGCGCTGCTCGGCATGGGCCAGGATCCTGGCATCTCGAACGTCCTCGCCCGCGTGGGCGCGGACCGCCTCGACGAGGTCCAGGAGATCCTCGTGCGGGACGGCGACAACGGGACCGTCGAAGGCCACGAGTTCGCCTCCCTCTGGTCCGCCGACACGCTGATCGAGGAGGTCCTCATGCCGGCCCTCGCGTTCCGCGACGGACGTTTCGTCCGCCTCGGCTCCCTTGAGGGCGAGGAGGTCTTCGAGTTCCCGCCGCCGGTGGGCCCCCTGACCGTGTACAACGTCGACCACGAAGAGACGAACACGCTCCCCCTCTTCATCGGCAAGGGGTTGCAATCGATGGACTTCAAGATCGCGATCCCGAAGGACCTCGCGCATGCGCTGCGGGTCTTCCAGCGGTTCGGGTTGCATCGCGGGCACCCGATCGAGGTCGAGGTGAAGTCGACCGGGGAAAAGGTGAAGGTGGCCCCCCGGGACATGCTCGCGGCCCTCATGCCGGACCCGAAGACCCTGTCCGGCAAGGCGAAGGGAGCCGCCTGCCTCGCCGTGATCGTGCGGGGCCTGGTCGGCGGCGAGAAGGCCGGCTGGATGTTCTGGATGACCCTAGACCACCAGGAGTGCTACCGGAAGTACGGGTTCAACGCGACCGCGTACCCGGTCGGAGCCCCGATGGCGATGTCGGCCCTGATGATGGCCCACGGCGAGGTCGACCGCAAGGGGGCGTTCCCGCCGGAAGTGCTCGATCCCGCGCCATTCCTGAAGCGTCTGCCGGAGTTCGGCATCACCGTGAACGAGAAGCGCCTCGCCTGAACCCGCGGTCCGCGAGGCCCGGGACGCCGCCGAGAGTCGTCGCCGCGCGAACGCCATTCACGGCGGCGCGGGCGACCTCCCGCACGGCCATGTGGTGGAGCACGTCGAACGCACGGTAGTCGAGCCGCTTCCCCCGGGGCGTGCGCGTCGTGAATCCGAGGAGGGTGTCTCCGTCCGTCGACGTGTGTGCAGGTCGGACCGCGAGGGCGATGCCGTCATGGGCGAGCTCGACGAGGCGGGCGAGCTGTTCATGGTCCAGCGGCGCGTCCGTGCCGAGGACGCCGATCGTCGTGCCCGCACGGGGGCTCGACCGGTTGAGGTACTCCTCCAAGAGATCGTCCATCTCCAGGAACTCCCACCGCCCGGCGCGGTGGGCCCCCGCGATCGTGCGGTTCTCGAACGGATCGAAGACGTTCCCCACACAGTTCGTGACGACAATGGCGCCGACGGTCCAAGGGCCGACCTTCGAGGCGCTGCTGCCGACGCCGCCCTTCGTCCCCTTCAGGCCTCGGGCCTCGAAGAAGGGACCCACGGTGGCGCCCGTCCCCGCGCCGACATTTCCCTGGGCCACGGGAGCGGAGGACGCCGAGCGGCAGGCCTCGTACCCGCACGCGGCGTAGTCGAACCCCTCCGCCGTTGCGAACCCGAGGTCGTAGATGTTCGTGCCCATGATCGCGGGCATCACCCCGGCGCCGGTGGGCTTGGCAATTTTCTGCTCGAGGAGATAGCGACGAATCCCGATCGCGCAGTCGTACCCGTAAACGTCCCCGCCGGAGAGGAAGAGCGCGTGGCGATCGATGAAGGTCTTCCCGAGGTTCGAGGACGCGCTGTCGTAGCTCCCGGGCCAGCCGCCGCGGTGGTCCGCGAACGCAATCGCGGGTCGATCAAACAGGACGACGGTCGCGCCCGTGCGCCGATCGAGGTCCTGTGCGTGGCCGACGCGTACGCCTCGGATCGCGGTCAGGGTCCGTTTGCGGACGACCATGTAGTCCCCTGAACGCCGTCGGCTGCATGACCCTTGCGGGCGGGTGTGCCGCGGGAGCCGCCGTTCGGGCCGAGGACGATGCGATGCTCGGTCGCGTGAGGGCGTCGCGACGAGCCTTCATATCGCACGGGCGTCTGCGGACGCACGGGCATATGGCGCTTTCGTTTCGGTCCGCGGTGTCGCTGAATGACGGGCGTCGGATGCCCGTCCTCGGCCTCGGCACGTACGGGCTGACGGGTCGGAAAGGCGTACAGGCCATGCAGGACGCCCTCGCGGTCGGATACCGGCTCCTGGACACGGCCCGGCTGTATGCGAACGAACGGGAGGTCGGCCTCGCGATCCGGGGGAGCGGCGTGCCTCGGGAGGAGGTCTTCGTCACGACGAAGCTCTGGAACCGGGACCACGGGTACGAGTCGACGATCCGCGCCTGCGAGAGGAGCCTGCGGGAGCTCGAGATGGATTCGGTCGATCTGTACCTCATCCACTGGCCGGTCCCGGGCCGGCGACGGGAGACGTGGAAGGCGATGGAGGTCCTCTGCCGGGCAGGGAAGGCGCGCTCGATCGGGGTGAGCAACTACACGATCGGGCACCTCGAGGAGCTTGCGGAGTACGCTTCGATCGTACCCGCGGTGAATCAGGTGGAGTTCCATCCGTTCCTCTATCAGAAGGATCTCCTGGACTATTGCCGGACGCACCGCATCCAAGTCGAGGGGTACAGCCCTCTCACGCAAGGACGTCGGCTCGACGATCCAAGGCTCCGCACGCTCGCGGCGAAGTACCGACGCACCCCGGCGCAGGTCCTCATCCGCTGGGCGCTGCAGCACGATCTTGTCGTGATCCCGAAATCCGGCCGGCCCGAGCGGATCCGGGAGAACAGCCAGGTTTTCGATTTCGAGATTGCGGCGGAGGACATGGCGGCCCTCGACTCGCTCGATCAACGCCTGCACACGAGTTGGGATCCCACCCGCGAAGCGTAGCGACGCGCCGCTCGGGGATCGGACGGCGCGTCACGCCGCGCGGCTCCTCAGGTCCTTTAGGATCTCGCGAGCGGCATTGTAGCCGGGCGCTCCGGTGATTCCGCCGCCCGGATGCGCGCCGGACCCGCAGAGGTACAGGTTCTCGATCGGCGTCCGGTAGCGGCCCCAGCCGGGGACGGGCCGTAGTACGTACATCTGGTTCAGGGTCATCTCTCCATGGAAGATGTGGCCGCCGGAAAGGCCGTATCGCGCCTCGAGATCCGCGGGTGTCAGGACCTCCTGCCCGACGAGGATCGATCGAAGGTTCGTGATGTGCGCCTCGAGGATCTCAAGGACGCGATCCGCAATCTCCTCCTTCCTATCTTCCCACGTGCCCCGCTTCAGGTGGTAGGGCGTGTATTGGGCGAGGACGGACATCACGTGTTTTCCCGGGGGGGCGAGCGATGGATCGACCGCAGACGGTATCACGACGTCCAGGGTCGGGGCCTTCGAGATGCCGCCGTGCTTTGCATCGTCGTAGGCCCGCTCGATGTACTCCTCGCTCGGGGCGACCTGGAAGTGCGGCGGCAGGAAGCCCTCGCCTCCCAAGGCGGGAATCTTCGGCGCGGCGTCGAGCGCGAGGTGGACTTGGGTGATGCATCCTTCCACGCTGTAGTTCCGCACCCGCCACAGGAAGTCCGCCCCGAGGTCTGCGGGGTCGAGGAGGTGCAGGAACGTTCGCCGGGGATCCGCATTCGACACGACGATTCGAGCGGGGATCGTCTCGCCCGATGCGAGCTCGACCCCGGAGGCCCGGCCGTCCTCCGTCAGGACGCGACGAACTTCCGCATTCGTGCGTATCGTCGCCCCCGCCTCCTGGGCCGCCGCCGCGAGGGCGTTCGAGAGGACGCCGCTCCCGCCGCGGATGAACGCCGTTGCTCCGCCGGTCGCCTCCGCGAGGAAGTGGTGGATTAGCCCGAAGGAGGTGTAGGGCGACCAAGGTCCGCGGAACACCCCGAACAGGCCGCTCAGGGCGAAGCTCGCCTTGAGGGCGTCCAGTTCGAACCACTCGCCGAGGACCGCGTGGAGGCTCATGAACGGGACGCGGAGGGCCTCGAACATGACGTCCTTCCCGAGCCGGCGGAGCCGGAGCGCCCGCCGGAAAAGGAACCATTCGTCCCCGAGGGAGGGGGATTCCACGGTCGGGGGCGTGTTCGCCAGGACAGGATCCACCACGGCCGCGATCCGCATCATCAGGGCGCGGAACTTCGGATATGCGGCGGCGTCCGCCGGCGACGAAGCGGCGATCGCCCGTTGGGCCCTGCCCTCGTCCCGCCAGAGGGTGAGGGGCGTCCCGCCGTCCGCGAGGGCGACCACCGCCGGATCGAAGGGGACGAACGTGAGGCCCCGTCGTGCGAGCTGCAGATCCTCGATGATCCCGCGCCGTAGGAGGCCGCACACCGCGGCCGGCGAGGCTCGGAAGCCCGGCCGGAACTCCTCCGTGACGATGGGGCCGCCCACGCTCGACCGTTTCTCGAGCACGAGGACTCGCCGGCCCGCGCGCGCGAGGTAGGCCGCCGCGACGAGGCCGTTGTGCCCGCCCCCGACGATGACGATGTCCTGTGCGCCCTCCATCGCTCAAACCCTCCGGAGGGACATGTCCTTGAGGATTTCCCGAGCCGCGTTGCGCCCGGGCGCGCCCATGATGCCGCCGCCGGGGTGCGCGCCGGACCCGCAGAGGTAGAGCGCTTTGATCGGCGTACGGTACTGGGCCCAACCCGGCGCGGGACGGAAGAAGAGGAGCTGGTTCGGGGTCAGCTCGCCGTGGAAGATGTTCCCGCCCGTCAGGCCGTAGGTCTGCTCCATGTCCCACGGCGACACGACTTGACGGTGCAGGATGATGTCCCGAATCTTCGGGATGTGCTCCTCGATCGTGTCGACGACCGTGTCGCCGAACTCCTCGCGGCGCTCGGCCCACGTCCCGTTCCGGAGGTGGTACGGCGCGTATTGGATGAAGTTCGACATGATGTGCTTGCCCGGCGGGGCCATCGTCGGATCGAGGGTGGAGGGCATGCACATGTCGATGTACGGTCGGTGGGAGAAGTCCCCATACTTCGCGTCTTCGTACGCCTTCTCGATGTAGTCCATCGTCGGTCCGATCGTGACGTCCCCCTGGAGATGCGGCCCGTACCCCGGCAGGACCTTGAAGTCCGGGGCTTTGCGCAGGGCGAGGTTCACCTTGCCCGAGGATCCCTCGATGTTGAAGTTCCGGATCGCGCGGACGAAGTCCTGGGGGAGCGACGACGGATCGAGGAACTGGAGGAACGTCCGCTTCGGGTCCGCGCTCGACGCGACGATGCGGGCGGACAGCCGCTCGCCGCCCTCCAGCTCGACGCCGATCGCTCGCCCATCTCGGACGAGGATGGACCGGACGGGCGCGCTCACCCGGATCCGTGCGCCGAGGTGCTGCGCAGCCTTCGCGATTGCGTTCGCGAGGGCACCGGTGCCCCCGCGGACATAGCCCCACGTACGATACGCCCCGTCGAGCTCGCCGAAGGAGTGGTGCAGGAGCACGTACGCGGTGCCTGGGGACCGCGGACCCAGGAACGTGCCGATCACGCCGCTCGCGCAGAGCCCCGCCTTCAGGAGGTCCGTCTCGAACCATTCGTCCAGATAGTCCGCCGCGCTCATCGTCATGATCCGCGCGAACTCGTAGACCTCCTCCTCCGTGAGTTCCTGGAGGGGCGCCGCGAGCTTGAGCAGTTTCCGAAGCTCGTTCGGGTTGAGGGATGAGATGTCCGGAGGCGTCATGTTGAGGAGCGGCTGGATGAACTTGCACATCCGCGCCATGAGGGCGTCGAACCGCGGCAACGCCTCCGCGTCCCGCTTTGAATGCTTCAGGACCGCGTTGTGCGTGTCCTCCTCGTTGCCGCGATAAAAGAGGTAGCGGCCATCGAGGCCCGGGATGAAGTTGCACTCCTGCGGGATCACCTGGAAGCCGAAGGCGGGCAGGTTCAGCTCCCGGATCACCTCCGGACGGAGCATGCTGCAGACGTACGACAGGACGGTGAACCGGAATCCCGGGAAGACCTCCTCCGTGACCGTGGCGCCGCCGACGATGTGACGGCGCTCCAGGACGAGGACCTTCTTCCCCGCGCGGGCGAGGTACGCTGCGGTCACGAGGCCGTTGTGACCACCGCCGATGACGATGACGTCGTACGATGAACCGGACTGCAACGTTCGTCCTCCTCCTCGAGGCGCGGCGCCATCGGACATCGGCCGAGACGGACGGTCGGCCCCGCGTCCGAGATGCCGGGAGAGGATTTAGCGTTTTTCTGCGAACGCGGCCGATGCGACGCGTTTTCACGCAAGATGGCGCGCGGAATTCTCGAAACGCTTATCCCCGTGCGGGCCTTCCCGACGCGGGCGCCTGCATCGTCGATCCGTATCGCGGTCGACGGGCGGGGCCCGGGAGGAGGACACATGCTGCGGGGGTCCCCGTTTCACTCGCGGACGCTGGCCGCGTGCGAGAGCTGGGAATGGAAGGCGTGGTCCGGATACCTCGCCGCGACGTCGTATTCCGTCGTGCCGTACATGGAATACTACGCGATACGGCATTCCGCGGGTCTCATCGATGTCTCGCCGCTCTACAAGTTCCACATCCGCGGGAAGGACGCGTTCGCGTTGATGAATAAGGTCGTCACCCGGGACCTCCGGAAGTTCTCGAAGGGACAGATCGTCTACACCCCGTGGTGCGACGACCGGGGGAAGACCGTCGACGATGGGACCCTGTGGAACTTCGGCGACGGTTCTTTCCGGCTCACCGCCGGGACGCCGAATCTGAAGTGGCTCGAGGACAACGGGACGGGGATGGACGTGGAGGTGGAGGACCGCTCCGAGGAGCTCGGCGCCCTTTCCCTCCAGGGGCCGTCGTCGAAGGCGATCCTCCGCGACGCGGTCGGCGAGGCGATCGACTCGTTGAAGTTCTTCCGGTTCATGAAGATGAAGGTCGAGGGCCTCCCGCTGGAGATCTCGCGGACGGGATACACAGGCGACCTGGGCTACGAGCTGTGGATGGAGCGCGAGGATGCGGAGCGGTTGTGGGACGCGATCATGGAGCACGGGGCGAAGTACGACCTGCAGCCGGCGGGCCAGGCCGCGATGGACATCTGTCGGATCGAGGGTGGCCTCATCCTGGGCGGGGTCGACTACGGGCACGCGCACCACGCGCTCATCGACGCGCAGCGCTACTCGCCGTTCGAGTTGAGCCTGGATTGGGCCGTCGCCATGGGGAAGGGCCCGTTCGTAGGACGGAGGGCCCTTGCGGAGGAGCTGCGACAGGGCGTGCCGCGGCGCATCGTCGGGATCGAAATCGACTGGACGGTCGCCTCGCGGTTCTTCACGGACATGGGCCTGCCGCCGACCCCGCCATCGGATCCGTGGGGGTCCAAGATGCCGATCTATTCGGGCGGCCGCCAGGTCGGTTGGGGGACGAGCGGCTGCTGGTCGCCGACCCTGAAGAAGTACATCGGCTTGGCCACCGTTCGAACTCCGTATGCTCGGCTCGGCACACCCCTCGAGATCGAGATTGAGGTCGAGTGGCAGCGGCGGCGGGCGCCCGCCAGGGTCGTGGAACGACCCTTCTACGATCCGCCACACCGGAAGGCGTAGCCGACGCGCGCGCCACCCGTCGTTCGGCGGGAAACGTGCCAACCGTCCGCGATCTCTGTGCAAGGCCATGCGCTACAAGTATGCCTACACCGGGATCCGCGTCCGTGACCTCGAGCGATCCCCTGCCTTCTGCCGGGACACGATGGGCATGAAGGTCTTGGGACGAGGGAAGATGCCCCATGGCCGGGGTACGTCCATCTGCGAGCGCCGGGTTCGCCGCAGCGCCTCGAACTCAACCGGCATCCGGAGGGAAGTCGGTTCTCTCAAGATACCGCCGAAGGGGCGGAGCTGGATGTCTCGGAGTGTCCGACCCTCGGCACGACGGAGGAGTGGGTCGTCGTCAATCCAACCGCAGACACCCACCCGATCCATCCGCATCTCGTGCAGTTCCAACGCGTGAGCCGGCAGGCGATGGACACGGGGCGGTATGCGAACGATTGGATGATGTTGAACGGCATGCCGCCCGTCCCGGACGATTGGACCGTGGAGACGGTGCCGATCGAGGGAAACCTGCGCGGGCCCGTCAGGTACGCACCGCTGAACGAGCAGGGGTGGAAGGACACCGTCCGCATGAACCCGGGTGAGGTGACGATCATCCGGGTTCGCTTCACGAATCAAGAGGGCGGCCCGTATCCGTTCGACGCGACGGTCGGGTCCGGGTACGTGTGGCACTGCCACATCCTGGACCACGAGGACAACGAGATGATGCGGCCCTACTACGTCGTCGCGCCATGACCCTCGTCATTAAACCGGCGCGCGCACATCCGGGGCCGTGGTCCGTCCTCGATATGAGCTACCCCGCGGTCTGCGGCCCGCGTTCCTCGGCGAGCGACGGGCCTACTATGCCCGCTTGATGGACTACCGCGCCGCGAGCCGGTGGCTCGCCCGCCCACGCGGCGAACGCGTCTTTGCCCTCATCCTCGGCCGTCACTCCGGGATCTATCCGCGCCGGTTCCGCTCCCTGAAGAACGTTCCTCTACTCGTCAACGATGTCCGCAAGGTCTCTGGCCTTCGACCGTACCTTCTGAAGTACCTCCCGGAGGGCGTCTACTACGACCGGAACGTCTATGCCTCGCTCGACGAGGCTCGCGCCTTGAACCTCGATTATGCGGCCGCGTGGCGTAGTCGCCTGTTCCTGGGCCAGGAGCTCGCGTTCGACTTGGACCCGGAGAACCTCGATTGTCCCATCCACGGAGACATCGAGGCGAAGATGCGTCGGCGCCAGGGACTCTCCTTCTGCGCCTGGGAGTTCGAGGAAATTCGCCGGCAGGCCGCGGACCTGTACGACGAGCTCGCGAAGGCGTGGTCAGACCTCTCCCTCGTGTACTCCGGCCGCGGGTTCCACATCCACGTCTTCGATGAGGAGGGCTTCCGACTGTCCAGGAAGTCGCGGAGGCAACTCGCGCAGACGTTCGCGGATCGCTACGCGATCGACGAATGGGTCACGACCGGGGAGATGCGCTTGATTCGTCTCCCGTACTCCCTGCATGGCATGGTCTCCAGGATCGTGGTCCCGGTCCCGCGCGACAAGCTGGAGCGGTTCTCCTACGACGACCCGTCCACCCGGCCGCGTCTCACGCCGCGCTGATCACTTCTTCGCGCGGCGCTCCTTTCGCCCGGAGTAGTATGCCTTCTTCTTCGCGGCCTTCTTCGACTTGCGCTTGGCCATGGATCCTGGGGATGGCAACCGAGGATGAATCCTTTTGCCTTTCGCCGTCACCGGTCTTGGTCGATTCGCCCCGGTGCCCCTTGGTGCGAATCGGACGCACCGAGCTCTCCTGACCGTCGTGCCCGTCATTCGTATGAGAGGAAGCGAGGCGGTCGATATCACCGAGCGAAGTCCGCGGGGAGTCGTCCGCAGAGCTGGCGGCACACGAGATTCCGACGGCACGCCTGTTCCGCTGTCCAGGGGACCGACCGGGGAACGTGCGAGGCGCGCTCCGACTGCCACCCCATTGCTCCGGAGCGGCCTCCACAATCGACCCAGAGAAGGTCCAGACGTGACCCGCGAGGCCTCCGACCGTGCACTGCCGCTCGCCGCACGGGTGGTCGGCCGGCGGCCGCGGGATGCGGGCGCCTTGCCGCTTGGCACGCTCATGATGCCCCTTCACGGCATCGATTCGAACCAGCAAGCGCGCTCATATCCGGTTTCGGATCAGGACCTCACAGGAAACGCTCGATGCGATCGCGCGCGACATCGAGTCCCTGAAGGGCTCCCCCGAGGTGTTTGACGTTGAGAAGGAGGATCGGTCCCTCGAATGAGCCGCCGAAGTTGGGACGCATCGGTTCTGTTGAACTTGCGCGCCGACAAGGTTAGTGATTCTTGGGTTCTGCCGAGAAACCGATGGAGGCCCGAGCCGCCAAGGGAAGACCTCGCTCTTTTATGGAGGGCCGCGCTTCCCGCCGAACAAGCGGCAGGTCCTCGGATGACGGGGTGGCTCGGGAACGTCCGCAACAATCGAGCGCTGTGGTTCGTAGTCCTCATCGGCCTTGTGAGTCTTCTCGCCGACACCACGTACGAGGGCGCGCGGAGCGTGATCGGGCCGTACCTGGGCGTCCTCGGTGCGACCGGGGCGGCCGTGGGTTTCATCGCCGGTGCAGGCGAGCTCTCCGGGTACGTGCTTCGCCTGTTCTCCGGGGTGCTCGCGGACCGGACGCAGCGGTACTGGGCGATCGCGATCGTGGGGTACTGCGTGAACCTCCTGGCGGTCCCCGCGCTGGCCCTTGCCGGGAACTGGCCCCTCGCCGGGGCCCTGATCGTCACGGAGCGTCTCGGGAAGGGTCTCCGCACGCCGGCGCGGGACGCGATGCTTTCCCATGCGACGAAAGACCTCGGTCGAGGCTGGGCTTTCGGGATCCACGAGGCCATGGACCAGATCGGCGGCATGCTCGGGCCGATCATCGTGGCCGTCGTGCTCTTCGTCCGGAATGCGTATGAGCCCGCCTTCGCGCTCCTCGCGATCCCTGCGGTCCTCGCAATCTCCGTGCTGCTCCTCGCGCGACACGAGTATCCGCGTCCGAGGGAGCTGGAGCCTCTGGCCCAGCCCGTGCAGGCGAAAGGGTTGCCACGGGCGTACTGGCTCTATCTGGCCGCCATCGCGTGCGTCGCGGCGGGCTTCGCGGATTTCGCCCTGATCGCCTTCCACTTCGCGCGGACGGGGATCGTTTCCGCAACCCTCATCCCGATCCTATACGCGGTCGCGATGGGTGTCGACGGCCTCGCGGCCTTGGTCTTCGGTCGGATGTTCGACCGCGTCGGCTTCCTGTCCCTCATCCTCGGGTTCGGGGTGGCTATCGCCTTCGCACCTCTGGTCTTCCTAGGTGGATTCGTCGTTGCGCTCCTAGGGACGGTCTTCTGGGGCATCGGCCTCGGAGCCCAGGAGTCGATCATGCGTGCGGCGGTTGCCGAGATGGTCTCTCCGGACCGGCGGGGTTCCGCGTACGGAGTCTTCAACGCCGGGTACGGGGTCGCTTGGTTCCTGGGGAGTACGGTCATGGGGTTCCTCTACGACGCGACCCTGGTTGCCGTGGTGGTCTTCTCCGTGATCGTCCAGATCGTTTCTCTCCCGATTCTCGTGAAGCTCTGGAGGGCCCAAGCGTTGCGGCCGGCCGAAGCGGTTTGAGGGAGTGGCGCGATCCGCTCCCAGACCGGATCGAGGTATGCTTCCACGGCGGCCATGGGAACGACCTTCTGCCTCACCCTGTTCCGGTTCGCGGCGCCCCGAGGAGCCGTCGCACGTCACCGGGAGGCATGGACGGGCGGTACTTCTCCAAGGTCTCGCGAAACACTCTGCCCGCGGTCGCCCGGGCCGCCAGGCCTTTGGACCATTCGCAGAATACGAATCGGCCTCTGGGCCGGAGGACCCGAAACGCCTCGGTGAAAACCCTCCCATGACCAACGCTCGGCACCCCGAGGCAAGAGAGAACGACATCGAAGGATGCGTCGGGATAGCCGATTTGGCGGCAGTCCATATGCACGAATGAGGCGTTGCGGACGCCGTCGCGCGCCGCCTTCGCATTCGCGAGCCGTACCATCCCCTCGGCGAGATCGATACCGACCACCCGTCCCGTGGAACCCACACGACGAGCGGCCAAGAAGGCGACGTTGCCCGTCCCGGATCCAAGGTCGAGAACGCGCTCCCCCGGCCCCAGCTCGGCAATTTCGATGAGCTTGCGTGCCAGCGGCGCGAAGTATGGCACAACGTGAGCATCATACGACTCAGCCATCCGGCTGTACTCATCGACCAGAAGGCGGAAGGCCTCTTCCATGTCCACGCGCGGCCAAACCCCGTGGGATGGGAAAAGGCTGCCGCTGCCACCAGATTCATGGCCCGTCGTCCTTTCCCCGCGAGTGTCGCTCGGCGGGGAGGTCCATTGATCTCGTCACAGGGACTACGCACTCCTGAATCGCGTAAACCCACGCACTCGCGATGCTGGGACCAATTGGCGAACATTCGTCCCTGATCAGACGCTCTCGTGCGGGTTCGCAAGCATAGGCTTGTGGGTCCGCGGTCCGGCAACCTCGGTAACCGTCATCGTGAATCGAGTCTCCAACACGCCGTAAAAGGGTTGACTTGCTGAGCTCTCCGAAGGGTACATGGATTGGGTGCCATCACGACATTCACGGCTAGCGGCGAGCAGCGGTAACGAAGAGATGCAACGCGGTTTCCGGGCGGAGGTGGTCGGCGAGCTGCAGGAGGATCCGGCTGAGCCACTTGCGATTCGCTGACGCCGACAGGCGGGTCCGTCGGTCCCCGAGACCCCGGGTGTATGCGGCGTGGCCGAGTGGAGTTACGCGAACATCACTGAACCCCGCAGCCTCCACGAGCGCAATAAGCTCCCGAGGCCGAAAGAGGCGCGCCTCGTAACGTGTCTCCGACACGAGATGCTTTCTGAGACCCGGCGGCCTCCTGTTTAGCCGCCGGCCTTTCCGAGAGATTGCGGCGTAAGGTGAAACACGCGAGAGGAAGAAAATTCGGCGGACTTGAAGCCTGCCGCGAACGTAGAATTCTACATAAACTGGGGTACCATCCACGAGGCACAAATTCCGAGAAACCTGTGGATTGGGCCTCTCGATTCGATTCATCGCATCGACTGCGATCCGGCCATCTCTCCGGAGGACCCGATACGCCTCCGCGAGCACGGCGCGAGGCTCCGCCACGTAGCTCAGGAGCACCCCTCGGCTGACCACTGCGTCAAAGGAAGAGTCACGAAACGGCAGGTGGCCGGCATCCGCGATGACGAAGTCGGGCCGAGGTTGTCTTCTCCTGCCATACAACTTCGCTCGAGCACGACGTACCATCTCCCCCGAGAAGTCGATCGCGATGAGGCGGCCAACCTCCTTCGAATGTACGGAAGTGCTACCACCGCTGCCGCATCCGAGTTCGGGAACCCTATGCGACCCGGCAAGAGCATTGGAAATGAGGAGGTCTGCCTCGTAGTAGTAGAACCGATGCGGATTCGTCGGCACGCGAATGATCCGGTCCCACTCACGAGCCTGCTCGTCCCAGTACGAACGCGGATACGAACGCAGCCGAGCGGGCTTGGACACGTTTTTGAGACAATTTGCCACCTACTTCAGGCTTGCTGGACGACAGGAAAGACCGACGCTTGGCGCGGTCCTCGGGAGTGCAGCAGACCGGCAAGTTGCTGGGCCAGCCCGTGACGACGTGGATCACCTACTGGTCCGTGCCCAAGGGGGAGAACCTCTTGGAGGGCGAGGGCCACGGGTTCAACATGACGACGGACGGAGCCATTGCCACGTTCGTCGGCAAGGGGATCGGCCACCTGACCGGCAAGGGTGCCGGCGTGAGCTTCCGGGGGTCGCTGTACTACAAGACCGACTCGAAGGAACTTGCGAAACTCAACGAGATCGTTGGCGTCTTCGAGTTCGAGGTCGACGAGAGCGGCAACACGCACGGCAAAGTCTGGGAGTGGAAGCAGCCGAGCTCCATGCCGGCGAGCGATTCTCGAAGAATCGCTTAGACCTCTATTTGGCCCTCTCTTCATACTAGGCAACGGCATTCTGATAAGCCTCGCTCGTGACTTCCAGGTCCTTCCATCGATAAACGATATCTTCGAGGACCTTGAGTTCCGCGAGGGTGATTCTGACCAAGTGTGCTTTTGGGTACCCTCGATCGCGGTTCCAGGAGGTCAGCAAGTCGCGACATCCGAGTGCGACATCTCAGATAAGAACCTGGAATCTCGACTTTGCTTCTTCGCCTCCGAATCGCTTCCCGTGATCCCGAGACGATGCAATCGAGAGATTACAGAACGTCGGTATGGACCGAGGCAATTAGTCTGCGGTCTTGCCTAGCTTTTCTGCCTCTATTCTCAACAGACTCACAAGGTCCTTCCGATACTCCTGAAAGTCCTCCAAATCGAGTTTCTTGATCAGAAGCGGTCGTATGTCTTCTTCGAGGAGGGCTTTGAATCGATCCTCGGCCTCATGTAGGTGCTCACGATACAGTTTCCGATCTTCGATGCTGAATCTCGTTTTCTCCTCGATGTGCGGGAGATAATTCTCAACATGCAGCTGGAGCTCGCGGTCCAAGAGGAATAGGTCAAGGACGTCTCTCCCCTTGGCGGCTTGTCGGGTGAGTATGGCTCGACATTTCTCGATGAGGATTTCCTTGGCGCTATAGGCAAGGCAGCGAACCGGGGTTGCATAGGTCTCCGTGAGGACCTCGTCGACCAATTGGAGATCTCTTGGCTTGTCTCCGTTGAGAAGGCTCGAGGCTTCTCTCTCCTGGACTTCGTAGAGGATTGGCTCGAGGAAGTTCACCTGCAACTTAATGAAACTTGGAATGCCGGTCAGACTCTCGTACGCGTACTTTACGGTCACCATCTGTCCGCTCCGACCGTAGAGAGGGCTTTCAGTCCGAGAGAGTCCTTGGCGCGACGCATGCTCATCCATTGCTTGCAGGACGCTCCTCCTGACGGAGCGGACGGTTCGCCTCGCCTTTTTCGAGCCTTCATCCTGCCATGCTCTCTGATCTCCCCAAGTGAAGTCCAAATCCTCGCTGAACCGCCAGTATCCGAAGTGGCACTTGATGAGGCAAGTCCCTCCCTTGAAGACTAGATCCTTTCCGATCGTCTTGTCGTACGTAAGTCCACCGAGGAGTAGGTGAAGCCGTACGTCACGCTCGAGAAGTGCTTGGTCCTCAAGCTGCAATTCTCCGGAGAGGGCAGGGACGAAAGCTCTTAGGCTCACAGTCGAACCCCGCTGCGGAAGTATGCCGGGAAGCGTGCGAGGTACCGCTTCAGCTTGTCCGCGTCGACGGAATTGAGATAGGTCTTCCAATCCCCCGTTGGTGCATGTCCCTGTCTCTCTCTCCAGTAGTCGTGGTATGCAAGGTCGAGGACCGTTTTCTCTGGATCGCTCACCGGGAGACGCTTGAGCCGGATAATCCCAAAGGTTGTGAGCGCTCGATTCCACTTGTGAATAACGAACCTTCGACTTAGAATTTCAATGCCACCGATTCGGTAGACACGCCCGCTGATTACAGTCTCCCAGCGCCGAAATTCGTGGGTCATTCCATGAAGCCGCAACGCTGTGTGCAATCCGAAGTACCACGGCTCGAGTCCTTTCCAACGAGCGCTGTCCGCAAATAATTCGAGCGGGTCATGATTGGTCAGGTGGAGCCTGATCTCTGCCGGGTTCCTGACGTAGTAGCTTCCCTTGAACAGGGGAACTAGATATCCGGAGCGTACGAGATGGTCGATAGCATTGCGAGGATCTTTGCCGAGACGGCGAGCAAGCTCTTCCAGATCGGGTCTGGTGGTGAGTTCTCGCTCGTTCCTGACGAGCGACTCCCAGATTGCTGTGCTACTGGTGTTTGTTCTCATATCGCTAGACGATGAACTATATCGCCCTGCGATATAAGATTTCCGCTTCAGTTTTCCCATTGGACGTACGCTACAGGCAGTAGTTGCCGCTTTTCGATAGAAATACTATCATAGTCCGGTGGGGAGTACGCTCGACGATTTTCTCCTCTGGATGGCGAGATCCGGAAACCGGCGTGCCAAACTTCAAGTACGATGAAATCCGACAAGCGGTGACGCGGTTCTTAAGCAGTCCTCAGGTGGGGAGCGACCTCCACTCCATAGAAAAGTGGACCGGGTGGGATTTGAACCCACGGCCTCTACCATGCCAAGATAGCGATCTTCCAGCTGATCTACCGGCCCGCAGATGCGCAGTAAGATGGGGTTCTCTATTAAGGTTTCTCGGCAGACCGACTCGCTGCCTGAGGCCTCCCACGCGACCGGCCGTCGCCCAAATGGGCAGGAACGTGAATAGGAAGATCAAGGCCGTCTCAGCGACGTGCATCGGCCTCCAGACGCTGAACGCGCGTTTCGTGGCGGCAGGCGTCGGTGGAGACATCGACCGAAGACGCCGCAGATCGTCGTCGGTGTGGGGAGCCGGGTCGCGATCCCCGCGTGCCCGAAAATCGCGGGCTTCCGGTACGGGGAATGGGAACGGAAAGTCGGCGTGGATCTGGATTCCGATGAGGCTGCCGAGGCTCGGTGCGATGCGGGTTGTGAGCCAGCGGACTGAGCCGCCGAGTTTGCGGATGTGTGCAAGCACGACGACTCGTTTGACGAGCTGTAGCCCAAGGCCGCGACCACCATCGAGAGCCCAACGTAGGCGATCATCGGGTCCGCATGCTCTCCGCCATGATACGGGCGGAGGAGGTTCAAGATACTGCGTGTGGTCGCCGCGGGCACGTTCGGGTGGAGCACCAGGATGGCGAGCTAAGATAGGAGGACGACGCTCGCGCCCCCATCGAGCTTCCAGAAGCGGAGGAGGTCGAACTCCCTCGCGGTAGCCGTGGTGTCCACGAAGCCCTCGGTGGAGTAGGAGCGGTTCTCTTGGTGGACTGGGCACGCAGCGATCGCCGATGAATCACATCGCGGATCGCGAAGCCGAATTTGCGACCGTTGTTGAACTAGGCCGAGGTACGGCGTTTCCTCACGGAGGGGGCCCCCGGGGCAGCTGTTTCCGCGAACATCTCGAGGGGCTTCTCCTTGCGGAGTCTCTCCCCCGGGATCTCCACCGGATATTCGCCCGTGAGACAGCCCAGGCAGAGGTCCTCTCGCGGATGCTTGAGCGCCGCGAGGAGACCCTTCATCGACAGGTAGCCGAGGGAGTCCGCCGTGATGAAATCCGCGATCTTCTCGACCGTGCGCTCGTTCGCGATGAACTGCTCGCGGGTCTTCATGTCGATGCCCAGGTAGCAGGGCGACCGGATCGGAGGGCAGCCGATCCGCACGTGCACCTCCCTTGCCCCCGCGCGCTTGAGCATCTGGACGATCTTGCGGATCGTCGTGCCTCGCACGATCGAGTCGTCGATGAGCACGACGCGCTTTTTCTTCACCGCGGACTGGATCGGGTTGAGCTTCAGGAGCACGCCGATTTCGCGGTCGGACTGCTCCGGCATGATGAACGTGCGCTCGATGTACCGGTTCTTGATCAGGCCCTCCACGACCGGTAGGCCGGACGCTTGCGAGTACCCCTGGGCCTGCGCCCGTCCGGATTCCGGCACGGGCACCACGATGTCCGCCTCGACCGGATGTTCTCGGGCGAGCTGCTCGCCGATCTTCACGCGTGCGTCGTAGACGAGCCGTCCGTCCAAGACGCTGTCCGGTCGCGCGAAGTAGACCCATTCGAACATGCAGTGCGCGGTGTGCGTGGGATGGGGGAGCCGGTACGACTCGTGACCGTCGGGCCGGAGCTCGACGATCTCTCCGGGCTTGAGGTCCCGGACGAATCTGAAGCCCAGCGCGTCGAATACGACGCTCTCGGAAGCGATCATCGTGCTCCCCTCTCCCTGTCCGATGCAAAGCGGCCGCACGGCGAGCGGGTCCCTCACCGCGTACACCGTGTCCTTGATGAGGAGCGCGAGGCTGTACGCGCCGACGAGGCGGCTCGTGAACTCCTTCAGGGCGCGGCGCACGTCGCCCGTGCTCGCGACTTCGTTCGCGAGGAGTCGGACAATCACCTCGCTGTCCGAGGAGGTCATGAAGGCCCAGCCCTTCTTGCTCAGATCCTCGCGCAGCTCCGCCGCGTTCGCGATGTCCCCGTTGTGCGCGAGGGCGATGTCCCCATACGATGTCCGGACGACGATCGGCTGCGCATTGTCGAGGACCGACGAGCCGGTCGTGGAATACCGCACGTGGCCGATCCCGGCGGTCCCGCGTAAGTTCGCGATGTCGTCCTTCGTGAAGACCTCGTGAACCAGGCCCATTCCCCGCTTCGCCCTCACCTCTCCATCGAAGATGGCGAGACCGGCGGATTCCTGGCCGCGGTGCTGGAGGATCCTCAGGCCGTAATACAAGTCCGAGGCGACGGGCTTCGTGCCCGCGCACCCGATGATGCCGCATTTCTCGCGCGGGCGGAGGTCGGAGTACTCCGACGCCTCCCCTCCGACGGTCATCCTCAGTGCCTCTTAGCCCACGCGTAATGACGAATCTTCTGCATCCGGCCGAAGCCGCAGTGGGCGCAGACGCCCTTCCTCTTGTGGAATGAATGATGGCCGCAGCGCCGGCACCGGATGTGTACGGAACGCTTCCCCATTTTGCCCAGCGATGCGGTGCCCTTCGTCATGGAACCTACCCGTCACGGGGAGATATAGATGACGTTGTCCCCTCGCACGATTGCGAGATCCATCTTCCTCTGGGACTGGTTGTCCTGCATCTCCTCCGCGTTGCGGAGGACGAGGTTCATGTGGGGGTCGAAGCCGTCGAGGATGCCGCGATATCCCCTCCCTCCCTTCAGCTCGACCATCACGTTCGAGTTGATGCTCTGGTTGAGCAGAGAAAGCGGCTTGATCATGCGATCCCATCGGAAGCATGGCCGCGCACTACTTAAATCTCTCGTATCCGGAGGAACGAAGGAAGAGGCTTCGCGAACGTCGACGCGGGATTCCCTGAAATCGAACGGTCCACCCGTGCGCTATCGGCCCGCGCGCGCGGCCTCGCCGTTCGCGTCGGCGGGACCATGACGGGGGTCAATGAGGAAGCCCGATCCCCGCAGGACGTCCATGCCCACGATCATGCGGTACCGCATGTCCTTGCGATCGGTGACCGCCACGGCCGCGCGGAACTCCTTGCCTCGAATGACGAGGCGCGCCGAGACGACGTCGCGCTCCTCCGGTTTTTCGGCGGCGGCCGCACGGATCCGCACCCGGTCCATCACGGGGCCGAGCCCGGCGCGCTTCGCGAGGTCCGTGTCGAGGCTGGTCCGGGCCGCGCCGGTGTCGATCTTCGCGAGCACCCGGATCCCGCCGGAGGGACCGCGCACGAGAACTTCCTCGACGACGCCGATCACGACCCGCTTCCCCGGCCCGCCGATTCGCCTTCGGACCACCGCGTGCACCCGCTCGACGTCTCCCTTCGGACGCGGCGGAATCTCCTCCCCCGATATTAGACTTGCCCGTGGATTGTCGCTCGACACGTTTTTCTCCCGCGACGAGGTTGTGGTGCCCTCTCGGGACGCGGGAGGCCTCCATTGAAGATTGGCGTGATCTCGAAGAAGTCGACGTACTGGTCGACCAAAGCAATCCTGACGGCGATCAAGGCGCAGGGGCACGAGCCCTCCTACATCAAGACGGACGACGTCCGCCTGTCCGTCGCGGGCACGGACGACGCCGTGTATCGAGGGAAGTCTCTGCGGGACCATGCCGTCGTGATCCCGAGGATCGGCCGTAGCATGACGGACTTTGGGAAGATGCTCCTCCGACAGCTGGAGCTCATGGGGATGCGGACGACGCTGTCGAGCGAGGGCCTGAACACCGCGCGGAACAAGTTCCTCGCGCTGCAGGCGTTGCGGGAGGCCGCGGTCCCGATCCCTCGCAGCATCCTGCTCGCCTCGCGGCCGGATTTCATGGAGGCCGCGCAGCTCGTTCGATACCCAGCGATCCTGAAGATCCTGTCCGGCACGCAGGGCGTCGGGGTGATGCGCGTCCGGTCCCTCGACGAGACCGCATCGATCGTGGACACCCTGAAGTTCTTCGGAGAGGTCGTCCTCCTCCAGGAGTACATCCCGAACCCCGGTGTGGACATCCGAGCGCTCGTCGTCGGGGACCGCGTGGTCGGATCGATGAAGCGCGTCGCGCCGCACAACGAGTGGCGGGCCAACATTCACCTCGGGGCGAAGGGTGTGCCCATCGAGCTCGACGATCGTGCGAAGGACATTGCCGTGCGTGCATCGAAGGCCGTGGGGCTGGAGATCAGCGGCGTGGACATGATCTTCCGCGGGGACAATCCTTACGTCCTGGAGGTGAACGCGTCCCCGGGATTCCGGGGGCTCCTCGAGGCCACGAAGATCAACGCGGCGGACGCGATGGTCGAGTACGCGGCCTCGAAGGCCGGGTGAGCGGATGGACGAGGCGCCGATCCCGGGATCCCGAGTGCGGGCGGCGACGAAGCACGGGACCCTCACCCTGGATGAGATCGCGGAGACGCAGCCGGGCATGGCCCGCCTCATGGACGAGCTCGGACGGCGCTATTGGACGTTGTACTACGCGGCCCAGGCGGGCAACTGGGCCCTCGCCCGATACATGGAGCGGGAATCGGAGAAGCTCCTCCGGACGATCGCCGTGGTCCGGCCCAAGTACGCGGAGGATCTGGCCGCGTTCGCGAAGGACTTCCTCGAGCCCATCGCCCGCGCGGTCGAGTCGAAGGACTGGCCCGCCTTCGATCGTGCCTATCGGCACGGGATCGAGGCCTCCAACGCGTATCACGAGAAATACCGAAAGGGCTTCATCCGCTTCCGGCTCCCGGACCGTCCGCCGGGGTGGTTCGACCTCGAGCCCCGGTAGGTTCTTATCGCGACGCCGCGTCGCCCGCGGGGATGGCCATGGAGTACGTGCCCTTGGGCCGGGGCGGCCCAAAGGTGTCCGCAATCGGCATCGGGATGTGGCAGGCGGGCGGGAAGAGCTGGGGGCGGGACGTTCGCGACAAGGATTGCATCGCGGCGATGGTCCGCGCGGTCGAACTCGGGATCACCCTCTTCGACACCGCGGAGGTCTACGGCCGCGGCCACTCGGAAGAGGTCGTCGGCAAGGCGATCCGCTCGGCGGGACGCGAGAACGTGTTCGTCGCGACGAAGGTGGCGGGAGACCACGTCCGGCCGGGCGACGTCGAGAGGGCCTGCGAGGGAAGCCTGAAGCGACTCGGCGTCCGGGAGATCGACCTCTATCAGATCCACTGGCCCTCGCCCTGGGACCAGGTGCCTCTGCGGGACACCATGAAGGCTCTCGAGAAGCTGCAGCGTCGAGGCAAGATCCGTCACATCGGGGTGAGCAACTTCGCAGTGCGGGACCTGGAGGAGGCCCGCGCGCAGCTCTCGCGGACCGACATCGTCTCGGACCAGGTCCGGTACAACCTCCTCCAGCGGGACATCGAGGCGGAGGTCCTCCCATACTGCAAGAGGGAAGGCATCGCGATCCTCGCGTGGAGCCCCCTCGGGAAGGGCGTCCTCGGAGGAAAGTACCATGCGCGCAATCGGCCGACGGATCCTGTCCGCTCCGAGGAGGACCTGTTCAGGCCCGAGAACCTGAGAGCCGCCACGCCGCTTGTCAACGCCCTCCGGCGAATCGCGAGGGACCGCGGGAAGACACCGGCGCAGGTCGCCCTCGCCTGGCTCCGCCGCCACGCGAACGTCGTGCCAATCCCGGGCGTGAAGCGGCCGGCCCAGTCCGAGGAGAACGCCGGAGCGGCGGGATGGTCCCTTCGCGCGGCGGAGCTGCGGACCCTCGGCCGGATCGCCGCATCGATCCGGCTCGATACGTTCTGACCCATGTTCAGGGCTGCGGCGGTGGCGCGCCACCCGTCTTCTTTCGGCGCGTCCTCACGGCCGCGAGCGCGGCGATGACGACGAGGATTACCACAACGACGACGAGGATCAAGGTGTAGTCCGTCCCCGCGGGCGCCGGAGCCGCGCTGGAGAACACGAGAGTCCCGATCATCCCGACGCGATTCGGGTACGTCCCCGTGGAGTGAGGGATGCAGTAGTACTGCCACGTCCCGACGTCCCCGGATGTGACCGTATGGTTCCAGAAGGCCACTTCGCCGGGATCCAGTGGGATGTCCACGCCGAACTGATCCGCCGTGAAGGTGTGGAAGACCGTGTCCCGGTTCTCGATGCGCAGTCGGAGCGTGTCGCCCACGGTCGCGCGGATCGCCGTGTCCGTGGACGTCTCCGAGCCGACGTGCCATGCGATATCCCTCGCGATGAGCGTCACATTCGTGTCCGCGGCCCGTGCCGAGGGCGCGAGCGTAGGCACCGCCAACATCGCGAGGAGGACCAGCCCGATGACCGCACTCTTCGAACGAGACATCGACCCGACCTCGTCCAGGTCGGCCGAAACCACCGCCGTATTTATGCGTTGGCCAGAAACGAGAGCGGATCGGGCCCGCGGAAGTGCGGGGGATGGGAGTTCCCGCTCCGCGCGATTCCGCACGACGCTTTTGAACCCATGGACTCCTGCGAGACCGGATCTTAAGTCCGGCGCCGTTGTCCTAGCTTGGCTACCCCCGCACGCCGCCCATCGGCCGGACGGTATAATGCCTTTTAGGTCCGCGCGCTCCGAGCATGCACACGCCGAGGCGTGCACACGGGACCGGGTCGAATTATCGCCGGGCGAAGCCGGACGGGGTCGCCTTTATTACGCGGGCGGTGGGTAGCGCCCGCGTGGGGCGACTCGACGGACGCGCGGCGATCGTCACCGGCGGGAGCGGAGGCCTCGGCCGCGCGGCCGCGGTGGAACTCGCTCGCGACGGCGCGGACGTCATCGTGCAGTTTCACCGCGACAAGTCATCCGCCGATGCAACGGTGGACACGATCCGCGCCGAGGGACGAAAGGCCGTGGCCATCCACGCGGATGTGCGCGACCCGGTCGACTGCCGACGTCTCGTCGCGCGGGCAATCGAATCCTTTGGTCGACTCGACATCGTGGCCTGCTTCGCCGGCCATCCCTTCCGCCGGGAGGCGTGGTACGCGGAGTTCACGAAGCTCCGCGCAGAGGATCTGCGACCCCCCATCGAGGTCGACCTCCTCGGATCCCTCTACGTCGCGCAGGCCGCGATCCCCCCGATGGTCCGCCAAGGGAAGGGAAGCATCGTCCTGGTCGGGTCGACGCCCGCGCTGACCGGGGACAACTTCGGCATCCCGTACCTCATCGCGAAGGCGGGCGTGCTCGCCCTCGCCCGAGCGCTCGCCCAGGCCTATGGGCCGGACGGGATCCGGGTGAACGCGCTCGCCCTTGGCAGCATCGCGTCGGAGGCGATGGAGGCCCTCACGAAGGAGGAGAAGGAGGCCCTCGCGCAGGAGCCGGCCCTGAAGCGCTGGGGCACGCCCGAGGACGTCGCCCGCGCGGTTGCGTTCCTTGCCTCGGACGACGCATCGTACGTGACCGGCGCCACGATTGTGATCGACGGCGGCTACGCCCTGCGGTGAGCCACGGGATCAGGGCCGAGGCAAGCCCGCCCCTTCCAGGACGAAGTCCATCCGCCGCCCGCAGTTGTGACAGGAGACGACGAGGCGGGGTCCTTCCGGCCGGAACTGCTCCCGGATGATCCAGTGACAGCGGCCGCAACCGCATCGCAATCGGATCTCCTCGTGCTGGCCGCGGGCCGTGATGTGGAGCCCCTCCTCGGAGGAATGCCAGTGAAGGATCACCAGGCCCTGGGAATCCTCGAGCGGGAGGTCGCGCACCATCGGCATCGATCGGCCTTGCTCATCGATGCGGCCGCTTAAGTCCTTTCCCTTTGGGGCCCGGATGCGTGACCCGGCCGCCTCGGACCTTCGCGAACGTTGTGCGTCGATGCGTCTCCGCTCGGCCCGCGCCGAGGATGTGGACGACGGTCGCTTCGCGGGCCTGAAGGGCGTCCGCGAGTAGGGAGCGGTGGCATCGCCACGGGACCGCCTCCGCGCACATCACGGCGGTCCGGTTCCCCGCCGCCTCGGCGAGGAGGTCGTCGAGCGCGCGGGAGAAGGCCTCCGTGGCCATGTGGTCCGCGTAGCCGCGGAAGCCCGTGCTCCTCCAGCCGGTGTTCGGGGAGTCGGGACGCGGCTTGCGGTATCCTCCGAGGTCCTCGAAGTGGCGGTACCGAATGCGGTGGGCCTCGAGGCTCGAGGCAAGGACGGGACGGTTCGTCCATGGGACCTGCTTCGAAGACGGAAAGTGGCGGACGTCCGCGAGCAGTTCGACTCCGTGCTCCCGAAGGAGGGCGAGGAGCTCCTCGAGCGTTCGGGTCGAATGGCCAATTGTCCAGATCGTGACGGGCTTGACCGCAAACACACGGTTCCCGTGGGCATCGCGAGGGGTGGCTTGAATCCGCGGCTCAGCGGCTGTTGCTGGCAGCGCATGCGATACCATCGAACGTATCGGGGGGCCCACGGGAGAGGCGTGCCGCAGACCGGGCACGCTGGGGCCCACTGCGGGGCGCACGGATATGCCGGCCGAGGCGCATAATACGCCGCGCGGCTCGGCCCGGCGGCGATCAGGTACCCCGCCAGCGTCTGAATAAACCATCCGGCCTCGGGAGTGGGCCTGGAAGCGATTCCCATTGTAGTTTTCGCACGTTGACCGCGTCCGGGTGAGAGTGGGCACAAGCCGGAAAGGGCCGAGGCCGGAGGGCCTCGGCATGAGGGGACTGGAGCCGAGGTTGCTACCTCGTGGTTCCGAATCCCAGTCCGGTTCTCCATGAATACGGGTCCCTCCGGACCCGTTCCGGTTCGAATCCCGACCGGGGCGCTTTCATGGAGGGTCGAGGGCCGATAGACACCCTCCTCAAGTAGACCGGACCTAGCCCTTGGTTCTGTTCCCCTCACGCCCGCCCTCTCGCGCGGGCTCTTTCCCGGTCTTTCTCCGGCAGCGCTCTTTGAAGGGGTGGCCACAAGAAGGGGATCAGTCCTCAGCTCACCGCTTTCTTCACGAGCGCGCTGATCCTTGCCTCTTCGGTGGCAGTCAACTCCTTCAGCGCGAAGGCGACCGGCCACAGGGCGCCTTCGTCGAGGTTCGCCGCGTCGCTGAAGCCGAACGTCGCGTACCTCGTTTTGAACTTCTGGGCGCTTTGGAAGAAGCAGACGACCTTGCCGTCCTTGGCATACGCGGGCATCCCGTACCAGAGTCTCGGCGAGAGGGCTGGCGCACTGGCTTTGATGATAGCATGGAGCCGCTTGCCCATGGCGCGATCCGGTTCCGGCATCTCGGCGATCTTCGCAAGCACGGCGCTTTCCGCGTCCGCCTTGTCCGCGCGCGGGCCGCGGCGCGCTTCCGCCTTCAGCTCTTGGATGCGCTCCTTCATCGCAGCTCGTTCCTCGTCCGTGAATCCCTCGAACTTCTTGTTGATCGCGGTGGCGCTCTTGGCCGACTTTTGCGTGTCCTTTCTTGGGCTCATGGAAACCTCCTTAAATGGTGATTGATCGTCGTTGAAGCAAAGTTCTCACCCGCCCTGCAGGGTGGTTGCTATATTTCTAGAACACCTATTCTAGACAGCCAAGAAGGAACGATTGACGTTAGCGTGGGAGCGGGGACGGACCAGCGCGAAGCTGAGCGGCGTCCCTAGATGGAGTCTGCCAACTGCCACCCGTCACCTCGAGTCGAGCGCCGTCGACCGGATTCGAACCATTCTCCGTTTCAATTCGGTTTGCAGTCGAGGAAAAGAACGGTCCTCCGCTAGGTTAGTGCTCCGGTCACGTTCCGGTGGTCACACGAGCAAGCTATTGCGGTGCTTTCCGCTCTTGGGAAGCCACTTCCTTCGCGCCCGCTTCCAGCGCGTCAAGGTCCGCCCGGAGTGGTCCATCCGATCCTTCCCCTCACGCTCTTCTCGATCAACTCAGAACGGAAACGTGCTCGCAAGTGAGATCGTGCACAATGTGCGGCTACTCACGAAAGGGGAGCCCGGTCCGCAGGTCGATCTTGGGCAGGCCCTGCCTCCTACCACGCGTCCTGCAGGAAGATCAGCTGGCCTCCCCGCGCAGCCCACCGCGCCGCATCAGGTCCGACGAAAATCCCGCCTCGCTCCGACCGTGTGTAGTTCTTCTTGAGCCACTTTCTCAGATCTTCGTAGAGAGCGACCGCTCGTTCCGTCCTCGATGCGGGCGTTCCGCCAATCCAGAACCGGCCCTCCTTGAGCTTCGTTCCCCGTTGCATGGACCTGCCCCACTCCACGACGGGGGACTCGGTCGGGTCGACTGTGAAGAGCCCCTCCTTTACGGGTCGGTACCGAATCTTGCCCAGCTCAGACCGCGAGACCAGGTAGAGGGTATACCAGTGCTCTCTCGACTCCGGTGCCGGCAAGACAGGCAACTCGGGGAAACCGGCACTCGCGTAGCTGTAGGGGATGACGGCAATATCCCCCCTCTCCCGGAGGAAACGAAGGATCTCCTCCTCGTCAGCGGCCGTCATGTAGAACGCGACCTGACGCCCCACGCTTTCACCCCAGAATCCCATAGGGATGGAACTCGGGCCAGATCCCCGTAAGGTCGTAGATGTCCAAGAATGCTTCCCACTCCCGAGCTACTGGGTGACCGGCTCGCGTAACTAAGCCCACCTGATGGAACTCGACAGGAACAGCACTCCGCAGGCCGACCACATCAACTCTCTGCACGATATCCCCCGCAGAGTTCCGGATAGGGGACTCCCGCCACGAAATGAGCCCTCGGGATTCGATGTCATCTTCAATCTCCCTGGCGAGCGCTCGGTGGGCTGGGCCTCCCTTGCTTCCCCAAGGGTTCGGTGGTTTTGTGTGCACGCCCGATATAGGAACGCCTCCGTCCGTCTGCAGCCGACCGCCGCGCAGGACGTCGTCCCACGCCGCTCCCCGCGCAAGTTCCGCGGCCGTCATCCTGGTCCTTCGCCTTAGCGACGATCTGCGCGGGTGTCATGCCGATCGCACGGCAGTACCGGAAGAGACGGCGCACGTAGTCGTCGTCCCGCACCGGGTTCGCCAGGAGGCCGCGGTAGTTGTTTGCTATCGTGTCGCCGGCCTTCCTCATAACCCACAACTCGGTCGGCGACATGCGTTCTTTGGATCAAATCCGCTTGCTACAAGTAGGAATGGGTCCGTCCGGATTTGAACCGGAGTCGCCAGCACCCCAAGCTGGTAGGATTTCTTGTGGGCGGGCCGATCGCGAGGCGCGGTCTCCGCACCCAAACCAAGCTACCCCACGGACCCACGGGCGACGCTCAACGGGAGCGCGCTTAAGAACGTTCCGAGCCCTCATCGGAAGGGCAGCACTTCTTCGATGAGCTCCGCGTTCGAGAGGAGCATCCGTCGGCAGCAGTAGCGGGTCATTCCGAGGTCGTCGAGCACCTTCTGGGATTCCTCGCCGGCGCGCATCCGCTCGACGAACACAGGCCATGCGCTCGCGACGACCTTGCCGCACGTGAAGCATCGGACGGGGATGATCATGCGCTCACCGGTAGGACTTCTGCCGCTTCTTGCGCGCGCCGCGGCCGAGCGGCTTCTTCGGCAATTTGCGTCGGGTGTCGGGCACGATCAGAGTGCGGTCGTAGTCTCGGAACAGGGTCTCGAGTTCCGCGTCGTTGAGGTACTGCACGAGACCTCGCGCGATCGCGGTCCGCGTCGCGTCGGCCTGGCCCATGATCCCGCCGCCGCGGACGCTCACATCGATGTCCACGGTCTCTGCCTTCTTGCCCGCGAGCTTGAGGGGCTCGAGAATCTTCATCCGCGCGAGTTCGAACGGGTGGATCTCGACGGGGACGCTGTTCACCCGCACGGCGCCCCGCCCTTTGCGGATCGTCGCCCGTGCCACCGCCGTCTTCCGCTTCCCGCTCGCCACGACGACCTTCATGCTGACACCTAGAACCTCGCCCCGAGTTCCGTCGAGATCTCGCCGAGTCGGAGCACGGGCCCTTGGGGAGGCCGCTTTGCGACCTCGATGATCTCGAGCGGCTGGCCCTTCACCGACTCGGGCACGTCCACGTAGACCCGCAGCCGCTTCAACGCGTCTCGGCCGCGGGCCTGCTGGCGCGGCAGCATGCGCGAGATGATCCGCCGCAAGATCATGTCGGGGCGTCGCGGGTAGAACGGGCCGATGCCGCGCATCCGGCTCGTCGTGCTGCCCCGTCGCCTCCGGGTCCGGTACTCCGTCATCACGACGCTCCGGCGTCCGGTGACGATCGCCTTCTCCGCGTTCACGATGACGATCTCCTCGCCGTTCAGGAGGCGCTTCGCGACGACACTCGCGAGACGTCCGACCACGTGCCCCGTCGCATCGATCGTCGTCATTGTCATCCCATGATCCGCACGCCGCGTCCCTTCGGGTTCTGCACCGCGAGTTCGAGGAGGCTCAGGGCCTTCCCGCCTGCGGCCTCGATTTTCCGTCGCGCCGCGTCCGACGTCCGGAACGCCGCGACCGTGAGCGGGACCTTCAGCTCTCCCGTGGCCAGGAGGATCCCCGGCACGACGACCTGCTCCCCTTTCCCCGCGTAGCGGCCGAGGCGGGAGAGGTTCACCTCCGACCAGTTCCTTCGGGATCGCTCGAGCCGCTCCGCGACGTCCCGCCAGATCGGCGCGGCGTTCTCTCGGGACAAATCGCGGAGCTCCCGGACGACCCGGTGGAGACGAGGGTTCGTTTTGGGGGTGTTGGCCATGAGAACGGCCTCAGGGTGCCGCGTTAATCGAGTGCCTCATATAAAGATTTGGGCGCATCCCTCCGAGACTGTCAACTTAACGCCCGCCAATTGTAGAGTCGAACCCACGCCTCCATCCACTCCGTGACCGACCGCTCCGAGGACCTGTACGGAACGACGTTGTGGAACCTCCTCGTCCGACGCTTCAGGAGGCCGAACCACCGCTCGATCGCCGACCTCGGTCCGAACGTCCTCCACTCGTACGGAAAGC
>Ga0209172_10002868_pt1 | contig 28559 bp, 21 predicted proteins | sample LarsenN4metaG_FD_184113 | JGI IMG/M metagenome (GOLD analysis project Ga0209172, IMG submission 184113) | Hot spring sediment bacterial and archeal communities from British Columbia, Canada, to study Microbial Dark Matter (Phase II) - Larsen... ... | reverse complement strand
GGCCTCGTACGCCGACCGAGCCTCAGCGTACCGGCCGGCGTCGAACAGCAGGTCCGCCAGTACTTCGCGGGCCGGCAGCACGTGTCCCGGAGTCACCGGGTGCTTATCCGTCCCATCTTCGACACTGACCACATCGGTGGCCTGCCGAATCGCGCCCTCGGTGTCCCCGCCGGCGTAGGCGGCCCGCGCGGCCGCCGCGTCGCCGCTCCGGGCGGCACCCAGCCCCGCGCGAAGTGGGTGATAGCCGGCTCACCTTGGCGGTGCCTGGCTTCGGCCAGGCCCCGTGACTCAGGATCCCAGCAGCACGGTCTTCAACTCCTTCAGCGTGCTCCCTATCCGCACCACCCGCGGGGCGCGCGCGAGACAGGCCTGGAGCCGTTCGGGCAACGGGACGGTGCGCCCAATCACGGGTTCGACGATTTCGGCGAACTTGGCCGGGTGTGCCGTTGCCAGGAACACGCCCGTCGCGCCCGGCCGGTCCGCCATGCCCTGCGCCAGCCCCAGGCAGGCCACCGCCGAGTGGGGATCCAAGACCCGGTCCCAATCGGCCCGGGCCCGGGCTATCCCGGCCCGCGTTTGATCATCCGTGTAGGCGTGCCCCTCGACATCCCTGCGCATGGGCTCGGGATCGTCCCCGTAGAGCGCCCGCATGCGCGCGAAGTTGCTGGGGTTGCCGACGTCCATGGCGCTCGAAAGCGTGGCCACGGACGGTCGCGGCACGAACACCCCGGTCGCCAGGTACTGCGGTACCACGTCGTTGACGTTGGTGGCGGCCACGAACCTGGTCACCGGAAGTCCCAGCCGCTTGGCCATCAAGCCCGCCGTGAGATTCCCGAAGTTCCCGGACGGAACCGAGACGATCAACTCGGCCGGCGTTTCCGGAAGCTGGGCCCAGGCGTGGAAGTAGTAGAAGATCTGCGGCAGGAGCCGCCCGATATTGATCGAGTTGGCGGAGGTGAGTCGCAGCCGGCGGAGATCGGGATCGGCGAAGGCCTCCTTCACCAGACGCTGGCAATCGTCAAAGGTACCGGCCACCACCAGGGCCGTGACGTTGCCGCCCAGCGTGGTGAACTGGCGTTCCTGGAGGGGGCTCACCTTCCCCTCCGGGTACAGCACCACGACGCGCGCGCCGGGCACCGGGAAGAACGCGTGAGCCACCGCGCCGCCGGTATCGCCCGAGGTCGCGACAAGGATGGTCAGCGGCCGATCGTCGCCCGCGCGGTAGTGCGCCATGAGACGGGCCATGAACCGCGCCCCGACGTCCTTGAAGGCGCAGGTGGGGCCGTGAAACAGCTCGAGCACATGTAGGCGGTCGGTGAGGGCTACCAACGGGATGGGGAAGTCGAGCGCCTCGGCAATCAGCCGCTCCAGCTCCGGCTCGGGGAGCGCGCCTTCGAAGAGATGTCTGGCGACGCCCAGCGCGGTCGCGTGCAGCGACCCGCCGCGGAGCGCGGCGATAGCCTGGGGAGAAAGCGGGCGCAGCGTTGCCGGCTGGTACAGGCCGCCGTCGGGCGCCAGCCCCTCGAACAAGGCCGTTGCGAGATCCGCCGGCGGCGCCCGACCCGCCGTGCTGACCAGCCTCAGCGTTGGTCCCAGTCCTCGCGGGTCAACACGGCCAGCGCGTCCAGTCGCCGCCCGGTGAGGTCCCGATTAATGGGAGCAAGCCGGGGCCCGGTGAGCGTCTCAAACCGAGCAGCGGTCGCGGCGAGGCGCGCGGCCAGCACCTCCACTTGCTCGAGCTGCGAGTCCGTGGGCCGGCCCTCGTACCCGTTCACGGCGCCGTACAGGCTCACCACCTTTTCCCGCAGGCGTTCTTCGCCAGCCATGCGGCCCGCCGCGCTGGTGGCGACCAGGCCGGCGCGAAAGGCGTCGAGCGTGTCGGCATACGCACCGAGCCGCCGCGCCAGCCGGTCGCCGGCGGGGAGGCCAGCAGCGCGAGAGCGAGCCTGGTCGCGAAGCTCAATGGCAGCATCCACCAGGAAGGCCAGGTCCTGCACCATGTCGTACAGGCGCCGCGCTGCGCGGTCCTGCACCGCCCGGTCCTCAGCGGACTCGGAAGAGCGAGGATCGGGCTCGAGCGTGATGGTGCTCTCCTGGCTCTTCTCGCCCACCACGACTCGCACCCGATACGTGCCTTCCTCCACGCGGGGCCCCAGGAACGCACCGGGCTGCGAGACCAGCGAGGTGGCGCGGGGCACCTTGGGCGGCTTAAGCCGCATGGGCCACTTGACCCGGTTGATCCCCCGGGCTCGCTCCCCGGGGTAGGTGGTCCGCAGCGTGCCGCCGGCGTCGTAGATCTCCACCCGGAGGTCGCCGAACAGGGGCCGCCGCTTGAGGTAATACACGACGCTGGCCGCCTCGTCCGGATTCTGGCCCACGAATTCGTCGTCGCCGGGGAACGCCTGGACCGATTGGGGAATCACCATGACCGACGGCCGCGTCGGCAGGATGGCAACGTCGCTGTCGAGCACGGCCTGCGTCAGGTGCCTGAGCGGCGTCAGGTCGTCCAGAATCCAGATGCCGCGGCCATGCGTCGCGATGATCAGATCGTGATCGCGGGGATGGATCTGGAGGTCGCGCACTGCCACCGCGGGAAAGCCCCGGCTCATTCGGGCCCAATGCCGGCCGCCATCCACCGTGAGAAACAACCCCGACTCCGTGCCCAGGAACAATAGGTCCGGGTTGACGAGGTCCTCGCGGATCACGTGCGCGTAGCCTGAGAGCTCCGCCGTGGCCAGTGGACTCCAGGTCTCGCCGTAGTCCGCCGTGCGATACACGTGGGTCTTGAGGTCCCCGGTGTAGTGACCGTCGAAGGTAGCGTAGGCTACGCCGTCGGCGTGCCGCCCGGCTTCCACGTGCGACACCCAGGTGCCCTTGGGGAGGCCCGGCACGTTGGACACCACGTTGTTCCACGTCTTCCCGCCGTCCCGGGTGAGCTGCAGGTTGCCGTCGTCGGTGCCCACCCAGATGACCTCAGGGCTCCGCGGCGACTCGCTGATGGTGTAGATGGTGGTATGGTTCTCGGCGGTGGTGTTGTCGATGGTGAGGCCGCCCGACTCCCGCTGGCGCTGCCGGGCGGGATCGTTGGTGGTGAGGTCGGGCGAGATCCGCTCCCAGGACTCGCCACGATTGGTGGAACGAAACAGGTATTGCCCGCCCAAGTAGATCGTTCCCGGCCGCGTCGGCGAGAGATGGATGGGCGTGTTCCAGTTGAACCGGAGCTCCGGCTCGCCGGCTCGCGGGTAGGGCTTGACGTCCTTGATCTCGCCGGTGGACTTGCGGAAGCGGAGCAGGTTGCCGCCTTGGTACTCGACGTACACCAGGTCCCGGTCCGTGGGATCGGGGAAGGCGTGAAAGCCGTCCCCGTAGCCGATGCTCCGCCAATCGCTGAGCTGAACGCCGCCGGCCCCACGGGACGGCGCCATCCAGGTTCCGTTGTCCTGGAGCCCGCCGTACACGTTGTAAGGCCACTCCAGGTCGTAACTCACTTCGTAGAACTGTGAAACCGGGAGTCCTTTCACGTGGCGCCAGTGGCCGCCGCGATCCAGGGACACGTAGACGCCCCCGTCGGTACCGAGGACCAGGTGATTGGGGTTCTTGGGGTTAATCCACAGGGCGTGGAGGTCGGAGTGCACGCTCTGAGCCGACATGAGCGCGGAGGAGAACGATCGCCCCCCATCCGTCGAGACACCCAGGCTGAACCCCGGCTTGTAGACCCGCTGGTCGTCGGTAGGGTCCACGACGACCAGCGCGAAGTAGAACGGCCGCGCCTGGACGGTGTTGGAAGCGTTCATCTCCCGCCAGGTGGCCCCTGCGTCGTCCGACCGATAGAGGGCGGTTTGCCTGGCCTCGACCACGGCGTACAGCACGTTGGGCTTCGAGGGGGCCACCGCAATCGCGATGCGGCCCTTCTCGCCGGCGGGGAGTCCGTTGGTGAGCTGGACCCAGGTCTTCCCGCCGTCGGTGGACTTGAAGAGGCCGCTCCCGGGACCGCCGGAGGTGAAAAAGTCAGCCCGGCGGCGGAACTGCCACATAGCGGCGTAGAGCACCGCCGGGTTCTGCGGGTCGAGCGCGAGATCGGCGCAGCCGGTGTCGCGGTTCACGAACAGCAGGCGAGCCCAGGTCTTCCCGCCGTCGGTGGTCTGGTAGACCCCCCGCTCGTCGTTCGCATCCCAGAGGTGCCCGGTCACGCACACGAAGACCACGTCGCTCTGGCCGGGATGGACAATGATCTGGGCGATTCGCTCGGAGTCCTTGAGGCCCACCGCCTCCCAGCGATCGCCGCCGTCCGTGGACTTGTAGAGACCGGCGCCCACGGACACGCTGTTCCGCACCCAGGTCTCACCCGTTCCCACCCACACGGTTCGTGGGTTCGAGGGATCGACGGTTAGGGCGCCGATCGACTGTGGGTGTTGATCGAAGATGGGCTTGAACGTGGTGCCGCCGTCGTTCGACTTCCACACGCCACCCCCGGCGCTGCCGACGTAGAGGGTTACGGGGTCGGCGGCCACACCCGCGATCGCGGCGATGCGGCCGCTCATGACGGCGGGACCGATGGGCCGCGGAGCGAGGCCGGCGAGGACGTCCGCATCAAGCACTACTTGCGAGCGCGCTGGAGGGGCCCCAAAGAAGAAGAGCGCGTACGCCACAAGCGCCGCGCTCTGCCACCGGTGCATCATGGTTCCCTACCGATCGCCGCCGGGTTTGGGCGGCATCTTGAAATCCTCGTCTTTGAGCGCCGGGTTGATCTCCACCTTCTCGATCACGAACGACTGGCCGCCCGGGCCCTGGCCGCTCACCTGAACCGAGTGCGGCAAGAGCAAGCCGCCCTCCGGCTTGTAGTCTCCCAGGGTCGTGACGATGCTGAGCTCCCGACCCTGGATGGTGCGCTTCGCCTCGGTCCGGATGGGCAGGTAGTGCTCCGCGTCCAGATAGTAGTACGTCACGTCGCCGCTTTTCATCGTGACCTTGAGCTTGAACGTGTTGGTGCCCTCCACCTGCTCCTGCCCCACCAGCTCCACCTGGATGCCGCGCGACTGGTAGTCGACCAGGGGGCCGTCGAAGTCGGCTTCTTCCTCCATGCTCTTGGCCAGGTCCGACGGCATGACCTCCGGCGCCGTTTGGCCCGCGAAGGGCACGAACATCCAGGCGGTCTCCCCGTCATACGCCTGGGTCGCCGTCATGCCCTGGAAGGTGAAATCCACCCGCACCATCTTGGGGCGCTTGGTGATGCGGGTGAACGGTGCCTCCATGCCCTGCCCCAGGGTGAGCCGCCCCGAGATCCGCATGGCGTTTATCGCCTTGAACTTCTCAAGGCCGCCGGCGGCTTGGTGATACTTGGCCACGACTTCGTCAACGGTTTGCGCCCGAGCCGGCGCGACTGGAAAGAGACCGAGGACAGCGAGGGCGAGTCCGCCGGCGAACACGCGATGCATGGCTACCTCCAGTGGGTTTCGGGCGCGAGATGGAAAGCATACTCAGGCCGCCAGGGCGCGGTCAAAGTCCTCGATGATGCCCCTTTCCCCCACCCTTACGCAGCTGGTTATCCGCCTTGGATTTTTTGCGTCAGCGCCGGCACCAGTCCCATCAGTCTCTGGTACACCGTGAGCTGCCCCCGGTGATACTCCTCGTGGGCGATCCCGTGGTGCCACCAGGTGAACTTGGTCCCCCGGATGCCGTCGAACCGTGTAAGCAGCTGAAACATCCCGATCTCTCCCGCCGCGCGGAACTTCTGCTCCGCCTCCCGGCATTGGGAGCGGAGCAGTTGGAGGAGTTGCGCCTTGCTCTTGGCGCGCCAGGCGGGCCGGGCGTACATCGCCAGGAGCTTGGGCCACGGGGCGCGGTGCAGATTGGTATCCGGACGCGTGAGCTCGCCGGTCATCATCATGGCGACCTCGAGGATGTGCTGTACCAGCTCCCGCACGCTACGCACCTGCGCCGTGGGACGAAAGTCGAACTTCCCGGCCGGGATGTTGCGGACCTCGTCGATCACGCCGGCCCGCACGTCCCACCAGGCATCGAGGGTTTCGTCCAGCAGGCTCGGGAATGGGCCCTGCGCGGGCATTCTGGGCTTGATCTTCATGAGTCCCTCTCATAGACGCACACTGGATGAACTCGCGCGCACACCGCATCAGCGCCGCAGATCCCCGGCCACCAATGCCGCGCTTCCCGCGAGCAGCGCCGGGAACACGAGCGTCACAGCAACGAACCCCCAGGCGGGCAGACTGAACACCGGCCCCACACGCTGTGCTACTGCCCAGATGGGGCCCGTCACCGCCGATACCTCGAGGATCGCCGTCCAACCGAGGGCCGCGCCACCCGCGGCCTCGAGCGTGGTCGCGCGGCGAGGGGGCAAGACCGTGCCGCTCACGACGCCCACCAGCGCTACCGACCACCAGCCCAGCAGGATGGTGGCGGCCGCTGTCGCCGCCGCGATGGTCACGACGCGCAGGGAGGTCATCGGAGACCCGCCGGGATGAGGGTGAGCGTGGCCGTCGTCCGGCCAGGGTCGAGATCGGCAGCCGAGCGCGGAAAGCGGAGCGTGTCGAGATCGCCGTTCAACCAGCGCGGGAGGCGATCCTGGTATCGCGGGCTCACGGGATTGCCGGACTGACCTCCCGGGTAGACTCCGAATCCCCGCACCTCGGGTCCCAACTCGACCACCATGCGCCAGCTCGCGCCATCGGTGCCGTCTCCGGAAGAAGGGCTGATGGTCGAGGGACCACCGTTCACCGGTAGGCGCAGCGCCGAGAAGCTCGGGATGCGGAGCAAGTGATAGATGTTGGCCCGGTGCGCCCGGTCCCACCTCCAGGTATCGGGCTCGCCGTATTGTCGGCGGGCGCGCTCGAGGGCGGCCGCTAGACTCATCGCCACGATGTCCTGAGCGCGCTCCACGAAGTCCGTGGTGCGCCGATCGTCCCACCACGTCGCCACCGGGTCGTGCAGCGCCTGAAGCAACACCGCGTCACCCGGGGTCGCGACGCGGCGTGGGCCGTTGGGACCCTCCGCCAGCAGCTCGTCCCACACGCGGCTCTGAAGCTCCGTCATGGTGAGCTCGAACAACAACGCGCCCGCGTTGTCTCGGGTGTATCGGCGGTCCCAATGGCTGAGTAGTTGTAGCGCCTGCTTCAGGTCAGGCGGAGGGGGCAGAGAGGGGGCCGGGCCTCCTCGCGCTTCTGCCGCCCCCGCCGCCCCCGCGGTCGCCCCGGTCCCTCCGGCCCGATCCAGGGCGCGCTGGCCGAGCTCCAGGAGCAGGGGAACGAACGCCTCGGCCCGCGCGCTCCCGGGATCGGTCTGATAGCGGCGCATCGCGTCCACGGTGACGGCGGTGTCGTCGCGCAGGAGCTGATGGATGCGCATGGCACGCCAGGGTGACGGCCAGTTGCCGTCCAGATAGCCGGGATCTACCCGCGGATCCTTCGGCTCCTGGTTCGCCGACACCAGGTAGCCCTGGGCCGGATTGCGGGCGAAGGGGTAACGCGGCAGCGGCCAGAAGCCGGTCCAATCGCTCTGGCGGGCCGTGCCGTCGCGCATCCGATCGCCGCGCCCGTCCCCTGGGCGGATAGGGAACGCCCCGGTCGAGCGGATGGCGATGGTCCCCTGGCGATCGGCCACGATGCCGTTCTGCGCCGGAGTCTGGAAGGTCTCCATGGCGCGGAGCCATTGGTCGACGTTCCGCGCCTTCTGCGCGCCGAGGAGCGCGTCCCCGACGCCGGCCTCGAGCACCAGCCACCGGATGGAGGTCGGCCGATCGGCGGTCAGGGCCACCGGGCCGCGGTGCGTGTAGTAGACGCTCCCCTGGGAGAGCACCTCGCCTTTCCGCCCCACGTACCGCTCGAGTCGACGCTCCAGGGGACGCCAGGTCCCATCCAGCAGGTACATCGCGGGGTTGGCATTGTCATCCAGCGTCTCGACGTACATGTCGAGGACGTCGCTCCCGGTGTTGGTGAAGCTCCATGCGACATCGCGGTTGAAGCCGATCACGATGCCGGGGAGGCCGGGGATGGTGACGCCGTAGGCGTCGAGTCCCGCCGGCCCGCCCTGGGGATCAACGGGGGCGGAGGGCGACGCAGGCGCACGGACCACCAGGTGGGCCTCGTACCAGATGCTCGGCAGCGTGAGATCGAGATGGGGGTCACCGGCGAGGAGTGCGTGGCCAGTGGCCGACCGCTTGGGACTCACCGCCCAGTTGTTGCTGCCCACGTCCACCTCGACGCTCCTCCATCGTCCTTGAGCCCCCTCCATCCTCCGGGAAAGTCGGGGCGGTTCGGGGCGCGGGAGGTGGACGAAGTCATACCGGGGGTAGGGCCCCGGTCCCGGCTGGATCGGTTGCTGAATGGGCGAATGGATCGGAAAGAGCGCGCTCGCGGCGGCCTCGCCAACGAGCTGCACCACCCGCTCGCGCTGCCGCTCGAAGGTGTTGAAGGCGAGCGTGTACCCCATCCGCTTCATCAAGTAGAGGGTGTACTGCGGCTGCCAGCGCAGAGGCCGGGCTCCGAGCAGGCGATACTCCAGGGGCAGGTCCCGATCGCTCAAGGCGTCAATCCAGGCGTTGACGCCCTCGGCGTAGGCCTTGGCGGCGCGCGCCACGGACGAGGTCGAATCGGTCGCGGCCCACTCGCGCTCGGCGCTCCACGCGAGCCCCAGCGAGCGCTGCGAGCGGTCGGCCTCCAGCGCGTCCCGGCCCAGCAGCTCGGTGAGGGTACCGGCCGTGGCGCGGGTCTGGAGCTCCAGTTGGAACAGTCGGTCGCGCGCCACCACGTAGCCCAGCGCTCGATACGCATCCAGCTCCGAGGTGGCGAAGATGTGCGGGACCGCCCGGTCGTCGTAGAGGATGCGCACGGTGTCGGTGAGTCCGGAAAGCGCGTCCGCGGCGCGGCGCGGGAGATCCGCCACCGACGCGGCCGCCCACACGCCGCGCCAGGGATCGAGCACGGCGCCCAGGGGAGGCAGCCGCCCGGCGCCGCGGAACCCCAGGGCGAGCAGCATCGTGAGGACCAGGGCGCTCAAGGCGAGGCGGAGGAAGCGCATGGGTGGGTGAAGCTCGCCGGGGCGTTATCGAGCGTCAAGCGCTAGGTTGCAGGCGCTCCGGCGGGGTCTGGGAGCGCCCTACAGCTAGCAGTTAATTCCCTGCCCCATATCTTCCAACCACGGATGCCCGCCACCGATCGCGAACCAACCGCAATTGCCGAGGCCCCGCCCGTGACCGCCCCCCGGCCGGCGCGCGCCCGCAACCTCGGCGTACCGCTAGAGCTGGATTGGATCCGTGAAGTCCGGGTGAACCGGAGCGCGGTGGAGCGGCGCGCGGCGACCATCCCGCGGCGGCGAACCGTCAAGAGAGACTGGCAGGTGGCCTGGCTGCTCCGCGCCGTGACCCTCATGGATCTCACCACGCTCTCCGGCGACGATACGCCCGGGAAAGTGCGCCGGCTGTGCGCCAAAGCTCGCCAGCCGGTGCGGCGCGACGTGCTGGAGGGCTTCGGGGCGGAGCAGCTCGGCATCCGGGTGGCGGCGGTGTGCGTGTATCACGCGATGGTTGAGACGGCGGTCGAGGCGCTCAAGGGATCGGGCATCCCGGTGGCGGCGGTCTCGACGGGGTTCCCGGCGGGCCTGAGCCCGTTGCCCCAACGGCTCCAGGAAATCCGCGCCTCCCTCGCCGCGGGCGCCAGGGAGATCGACATCGTCATCACCCGCGCGCACGTGCTGACTGGACGATGGGACCAGCTTTACGACGAGGTGCGCGGGTTCCGCGAGGCCTGCGGCGAGGCGCTCATGAAAACCATCCTCGCGACCGGTGAGCTGGGAACGCTGCGGAACGTGGCGAAGGCCAGCCTGGTGTGCATGATGGCCGGCGCCGACTTCATCAAGACGTCCACCGGCAAGGAGGCCGTCAACGCGACGCTCCCGGTGGGCCTGGTCATGACCCGGATGATCCGCGCCTACCGGGAGCGCACCGGCCATCGCGTGGGGCTCAAGCCGGCGGGGGGCCTCCGGGTCGCCAAGGAGGCGCTCGACTGGATGCTCATGATCAAGGATGAGCTGGGAACCGAATGGCTGACGCCGCGATTGTGCCGGTTCGGGGCGAGCACCCTGCTCACCGACATCGAGCGGCAGCTGGAGTTCCACCTCACAGGCCGGTACGCGGCCGCGTACCGGCAGCCCATGGCGTGAGCAAAGTCGCCGAGCTCTTCGAGTCCCTCGACTACGGCCCCGCCCCCGAGAGCCCGTCTCCGGTGCTGGACTGGCTCGAGCGCCACCACCGGACGTTCGGGCTGTTCATCGGCGGACGGTGGGTGAAGCCTGCCTCCGGGGAGTGGTTCGAGACCGTCAATCCCGCTACCGGCCAACCGATCGCCCGCGTGGCGCAAGCGGGCCCCAAGGACGTGGACGCCGCCGTCCGCGCCGCCCGCAAGGCGTTTGGGCCCTGGCGGGCGCTGTCGGGTCACACCCGGGCACGTCACCTGTATGCAATCGCCCGGTGGATCCAGAAGCACGCGCGCCTGTTCGCGGTGCTGGAGTCGCTGGATAACGGCAAGCCCATCCGCGAGTCGCGGGACATCGACATCCCGCTGGTGGCGCGCCACTTCTACCACCACGCGGGGTGGGCCGAGCTGATGGATACCGAGCTGGCCGACTACGCCCCGCTCGGCGTGGTGGGCCAGATCATCCCGTGGAACTTCCCGCTCCTGATGCTGGCCTGGAAGATCGCGCCGGCGCTGGCAACGGGGAACACGGTGGTGCTGAAGCCGGCTGAGTTCACCCCGCTTACGGCGATCTTGTTCGCCCAGTTGTGCCAGGAGCTCGGACTGCCACCAGGCGTGGTGAATATCGTGACCGGTGATGGCCGGACCGGTGAGCTGATCGTCAAGCACCCCGACGTGAACAAGATCGCGTTCACCGGTTCCACCGAGGTGGGCCGGCTCATTCGGGTGGCCACGGCGGGGAGCGGCAAGAAGATCTCCCTGGAGCTGGGCGGCAAGTCGCCCTTCGTGGTGTTCGACGACGCCGATGTGGACAGCGTGGTGGAAGGCGTGGTGGACGCGATCTGGTTCAATCAGGGGCAGGTGTGCTGCGCCGGCTCGCGGATCCTGGTGCAAGAGGGCGTGGGCGAGCGGTTGGTGGAAAAGCTCCGCGCCCGGATGGAGACGCTCCGCGTGGGCGATCCGTTGGACAAGGCGGTGGACATCGGGGCCATCATTGCGCCGGTCCAGCTGGAGAAGATCCAGCGCCTGGTGCGGCAGGGCGGGCAGGAGGGAGCCACCATCTGGCAACCGACCTGGAGCGCACCCAAGGACGGCTACTTCTTCCCGCCCACGCTATGTACCAACGTCTCGCCGGCCGCGACGATCGCGCAGGTGGAGATCTTCGGCCCCGTGGTGGTGCTGATGACCTTCCGGACCCCGGCCGAGGCGGTGGAGCTGGCGAATAACACGCCCTACGGTCTCGCCGCCAGCGTCTGGACCGAGAACATCAATCTGGCGCTCGACCTCGCGCCCAAGATCAAGGCGGGGACGATCTGGATCAACTGCACCAACGTGTTCGACGCAGCCTCTGGATTCGGCGGATACAAGGAGAGCGGTTTCGGACGGGAAGGCGGGCGAGAGGGGATTGGGGAGTACGTAAGGGAGAACTGGGAGGAGTCGGGCTCGGCGGTTCGACGGTTGGGCGGTTCGAGGGGGAAGAAAGGTCGCCTACCGGCGAGCGAACCGCCGACCCGTCGAGTCAGCGAACCGCCGATCGATCGCACCGCCAAGCTTTACATCGGCGGCGAGCAAGTCCGTCCCGACCAGGGCTACAGTCTCCTCATTCACGACGCAGCCGGCGGGCTCGGCGGCGAAGTAGCGCACGGAAACCGAAAGGACATCCGGAACGCGGTCGAGGCGGCGAGGAAGGCCGAGGCGTGGGCTCGTGCCACGGCGCACAACCGCGCCCAGGTCCTGTACTACGTGGGGGAAAACCTGTCCGTGCGCGCCGAGGAGTTCGCGGCGAGGCTGGTCCGCCTGACCGGCGCCCGGGAGAAGGACGCGGCCGCCGAGGTGGAGCTGTCTCTCCGACGCTTGTTCGCCTACGCCGCGTGGGCCGACAAGTGGGACGGCCACGTCCACCACACGCCGTACCGCAACGTCACCCTGGCGATGCCGGAGGCGATCGGGGTGATCGGGATCGCCTGCCCTGACGAGCCCGCGTTACTCGGGTTCGTGTCGCTGTTCGCGCCGGCGGTGGCCATGGGGAATCCGGTGGTGGTGATTCCCTCCGAGCGCTGGCCGCTCCTCGCCACCGATTTCTATCAGGTCTTGGAGACGTCGGACGTGCCGGACGGCGTGATCAACATCGTCACCGGCAAACGCGACGAGCTGGCCGAGGTGCTGGCCAGCCACGACGACGTGGACGCCATGTGGTACTTCGGATCACGCGACGGCAGTGCCACCGTCGAGCGTCTCTCGGCCGGGAACCTGAAGCGGACGTGGGTGAGCTACGGCCGCGGGCGCGACTGGAGCGATCCGCGGCAAGGCGAGGGCCAGGAGTTCCTGCGCCGGGCGACGCAGATCAAGAACATCTGGATTCCGTACGGAGAATAAAGCCGCAATCAGCAGTCAGCAGTCAGCCACTGCCATTGAGAGGCACTGAATGCTGATTGCTGACTGCCTTAGTTCCTAGGCCGGGCCGTGGCGACCAACACCCCGCCGTCGGCGGGCGCGGTCCAGGCGAACACCACCTCGTCGCCCACGCGGACCATCCGCGGGAAGCCGCTGGAGCGCTCTGCACTGGTCTTGGTCACCACCCAGGGCCGGCCTTTCCGACCCGCGCGCTCCACCCGACGCGCCAGGACCTCGGCGCCGTCCCGCCGGGACTCGAGCCAGGACACCAGCAGGGCTCCGCCCGACAACAGCTCGACGTCCACCCGCCCGACCGGCTGATCGTCGTCCACCCGGATCGGCGCACCGAACGTGGCGCCGCCGTCGGTGGAGAAGGCAACCAACACGCGCCGCTCCCGCTCCGGCGCGGTGAACCATGCGATGGCCACCGTGTCGCCGACGGCACTCAAGGAGGGGCCGTTCACCGGACAGCCGGGGAAATGCCAGCCGTCGTCGTGCACCGGCCTGGGCTCACTCCAGGAACCGCCGGCGAACCGGGTGATGGCGATGTTCCGGAGCTCCGTTTCGCTCCGGTCCCGATACGCCGCCACCAGTCCGCTCGCGGTCCGGACCAGGGCCGTCTGGCAACACTCGCAGGTGCGCGCATCCAGCAGGACGTCCTCTCCCAGCGCGCCCTTGGCGCCCAGCGTGGTGAACCGGATCGTCATGGCGCCGCGGCCCATGCCGTGCTCACCGGCGTCGCCGCCCGCCATCTGACGGCCATCCAGCCAGATCAGCGCCGCCCCGTCCTGCCACGGCACCATGCTCACGAATCCGTGCTCCGTGGGAGACGCGTCACGGTGGGGGGAGAACGGCTGGCTCCAGGTCAGACCCCGATCAGCGCTCATCGCCAGCTTCACATGGTAGGCGTAGCTGGTGGGCGCCGTCTTCTGGAGCCAGTGCACCAGCCACTGGCCGCTCGGCAGCTCCAGCAGCGACGGGAAGTCCGCCCAGTTGACGAAGAACGAGTCACCCTGCACCACGGTGCGGGGCTCGCTCCACCGCCCGCCCCGCTCGCGCACCGCCAACCGCAGCGCCGAGGCGCGGCCCGCCAGCGGCTGATGCCAGGTGAGGACCACGCGGCCGTCGGATGCGGCGTGCAGGTTGTGTGCTTTGCTGCCGGCGGGCGCGCTGAATTCGACGTCGCCAACCACGTAGCGGTCCTGTGCCTCGGCGCGCGGGAGGCACAGGATCGCGACCAGCAACGCGGTCCCACTTCCAAGACGGAGGCTCAGGCTCATGGGCACGACCTTGAGATGGAGGGCGTGGTGGATGGCTCAAGCTACTGCGACCAGGCGGCTCTCGAAAGGTGGCTCAGCCCCGCGCTGGTGACCTCGCCCTAGATCACGACTACTGGATCACCGTTCCCCCGCGCAGGATCGGACGACCGGAAAGGATCCCCGTGGCGTTCCCGTTTCGCAGCGCGAACCGTCCGTTCACCAGCACGTGCACCGTGCCCTCCGAATACTGATGCGGCTGCTCGTAGGTGGCTTGGTCGCGGATTCCAGCCACGTCGAAAACGGCAAGGTCCGCATAGAACCCCGGCTTGATCAGCCCGCGGTCCGGGACGCCCAGGAAGGTCCAGGCCAGCGAGGTCATGCCGCGGATCGCGAAGGGCAAGGTGATCACCGAGTCCTCCAGCACAAACAGCCGGAGCTTCCGGGTGAACGCGCCGTAGGGGCGGGGGTGCACCATCTCGGCTCCCGGCGGGGGAGTTCGGCCATCGGTGCAGGTCATCATCCACTCTTGCCGGGCCAGCAACTTGGCGTTCTCGAGGTCGTAGAGCTCGAGGTTCATCACGCTCGCGTTGCCGCCGGTGAGTACCCGGCGGACAGCGGCCGGTACCGGCAGCCCCAACCCGGAGGCCACCTGGGCAAGCGTTTTCCCGTTGAGCTCCGGCCGCCGATCCACGAAGAGGATCTTCTCCGCGCCGCCCCGGATGTCGAGCATCTCCATAGTTTGCACGTCGAGCATGCGCGCGGTGTCTGCGTTCTCGAAGCGGCGCAGCATGGCTGCCTGACCGCCCACGCTGGCCCAGCGCGGGATGGTGTAGGCGCTCAAGCTGCTCTGGGTGGCGGTGTACGGGTGTTGGGCCGCCATCACGTTCACGCCACGGGCGCGCGCCTCCTCGATGATGCGCACGGCGTCCGCCGCCTTGCCGTAGTTGTGGCGCCCCTGCGGGTTCAAGTGCGAGAAGATGACGGGCGTCCCCGCCCGCTCACCGATCTCGATGGCCTCGCGCATGGACGCCTGAAAACCAATGCTGTGGTACGCCGCGCCCAGGTCGCGGTCGTGGGTGTCGTAGATCCCTCCGTACTCGGCCGCCACCCGGTTCAGCTCCACCACTTCGTCCGTCTTGGCATAGTAGCCCGGGACGTAGAACAGCCCGGTGGACATCCCGATGGCGCCTTCCTCCATGCCCCGCCGGATGAACGCTTTCATGGCCGCCATTTCCTGCGGCGTGGGCGGGCGGTCCGCAGCTCCCATCGCCGCGCCGCGGGCGGCACCCTGCCCCACGTAGGTCGAGGCGTTGACCCCCATGCCGCCCCGGAGATAGCCCTCCATGGTCTGCCGCACGTTGGCCGGCCCACCGCCGTCCACGCCGATCACGACGGTCGTGATCCCCTGATACAGGAACGACAGCGCGGCCTTGCCGTGCGGCGTGCCCAGCTCGGCGTGGCTGTGCATGTCCACCAAGCCGGGGGTGATCAGGAGCCCGGTGACGTCAATGGTGTCTCGGGCGCTGACGCGGGCGTCGCGGGCGTTGCCCACGAACTGGATGCGATCCCCGGCGATGCCCACGTCCTGGCGGAGCCACGGGTTGCCCGCGCCGTCCAGGACGCGCCCGTTCACGAGCAGCAGGTCGAGCGGATGCTGCTGGGCGGAAAGCGGGATGGCGACGGCCAGGGGGACCAGGATCAACACGCTCCGCATTGGGCGAACCCTGTGGAGGACGGGGGACGAGGTTAGCTTGCCCGCTGCGAGACGGGAAGCGCACTCGCAGACCGCGTCTTGACAAGGAAATCGTCCTTGCTAGAGTAAGGACATGGCCAAGATTACCAACAAGCTGCAGGTGACCATTCCCAAGGCGATCGCGGAGCAATACCGCCTCCGACCAGGCAGTGAAATCACCTTCGTGGCGGCGGGGGCAGGCATCCGTGTCACCCCTGTCTCGCAGGGCGCCGCTGCTCCAACCACTGAGGGGCGGCTTCGACTGTTCGACCAGGCAACTGAGCGTCAACGGGCGCGCCAACGAGGGCAGCGAAGGGGCCGAGCTCCCCACGCTCGCGGCTGGAAGCGCGAGGAGCTGTATCACCGTGGCGTTCCTGGTTGACACGAACGTCCTGGTGTACCGGTTCGACGCCCGGTTTCCGCAGAAACAGCGGAAAGCCGCCGCGCTGCTGCGCCAGGGGATTGCGGACGGGTCAGTGCGGGTGCCCCATCAGGCGATCGTGGAGTTCGTCGCCGCGGTCACCCGGCCGCTCATTCGCGGGCGTCCGCTGCTGGAGCCGGGCGATGCGCGGCGAGAGGCCGAGGAGTTCCTCAATCAGTTCGAGGTCCTGTATCCAGATGCGGGGCTCCTCCGGCTGGCGCTGCGCGGGGCGGCGGCTTACCAGCTGTCCTGGTTCGACGCCCACCTGTGGGCGTACGCCGAGTACCACGGTCTGGCGGAGCTCTACTCCGAGGACTTCCAGGATGGCCGGATGTACGGGAGCGTCCGCGCCGTGAATCCGTTCGACTAACCTCGGGCACCGGTCCCGGCGCGACGCCGGTGGCGGGCATCGCCGAGTCGGCTGTCGGCGCCCGACACGAACGGAGCCACCGGGCGGTATAATCTCCCATGAGCCCCGACCCCGGCCGCATCCTGCTGGCCGATGCCGACGCGTTCTATGTGGCAGTGGCGCGGTTGGTGGACCGCGCCACCACCGATTGCCGGGCCAGCGGTCTCCCGCGCGCGTACGGTGACGGTGCGGCTGCGGGGGTGGCGCTATCGGGCTTGGTGGACGCGGACGCTCCCGCGCAGCGCTCGCTCTCTCCACCGCCGGGGTCTCTAGACGAGTGCCTCCCCCGTTCTTACGATTTGATGCCCGTCGATGGCGGAGCATGAGCGTCTTCGTCTGGCACCCCCCTACCGACCTGGTCGAGCAGGCCGCCATCACGCGCTTCATGCGCGCCCACGGCTTCACGGATGTCGGGGCGTTCATCCGACGCACCATTGACGACCAGGAGTGGTTCTGGGACGCCGTGGTCAAGGACCTGGGCATCGCGTTCAGCACGCCGTATCACCGCGTGCGAGATACCGGCGGTGGCATTCCGTGGACCGACTGGTACCTCGGCGGGAAGCTCAACCTCACGGCCAACTGCCTGGACCGCCACCGCCCCGGCCCGGCCGCCGATCGGCCGGCGTTGATCAGCGAGACCGAAGAGGGCTACGTCACCCGGTTTACGTACCGCGAGCTGGCGGAGGCGGTAGATCGCTGCGCGGCGGGCCTGGTCCGCGCCGGGATCCAGCGCGGCGATCGCGTGGGCGCGTATATGCCCATGGTGGCGGAAGTGGCCATCCAGATGTTCGCCTGCTTCAAGATCGGGGCCATCTTTGTCCCTATCTTCAGCGGCTTCGCGGCGCCCGCGCTGGCCGAGCGACTGCGCGACGCCGGGGCGCGGCTGCTGTTCACCGCGGACCAAACCACGCGCCGGGGGGCCGCCGTGCTCATCAAGCCCAACGTGGACCTGGCCGCGCAGGACGTGCCCACACTGGAACGCGTGGTGGTGGTCCGCCGCGGTACCCAACCGCTGATGTGGCACGAAGGGCGCGACGCGACCTGGGAAGATTTCCTGGCCGCCGGAGGGCCGGCCCCCGCGGTCGCGCCGATGGACTCGATGGAGCCGGCGCTGATCCTCTACACCTCCGGCACCACCGGCCGTCCCAAAGGCACCGTGCACAGCCACGCGGGCTCCCTGGTGCAAATCGCCAAAGAGATCGCCTACCAGTTCGACATGAAACCAGCGGACCGGTTCTTTTGGCTCACCGACATCGGGTGGATGATGGGGCCGTGGCTCTTGATCGGTGGCCTGTTCCACGGCGCGTGCGTGATCATCTACGACGGCGCGATTGACCGGCCGGGCCCGGAGCGCCTCTGGGACATGATTGAACGGCACGGGATCACGGTGTTCGGCATCTCCCCTACGGCCGTCCGGATGCTGATGCGCGCGGGAGACGCTCCGCCTGCCCGGCATGACCTCTCCAGCCTTCGCATCCTCGGCTCCACCGGCGAGCCGTGGGATGAGGCCTCCTGGCGGTGGTTGTTCGAGAAGATCGGCGGAACCCGCTGTCCCATCATCAACATTTCCGGGGGCACCGATCTCATCGGCGGCTTTCTCTCGCCCTTGCCGGTGCAACCGCTCAAGCCCTGCACCCTGGGCGGGCCGGGGCTTGGCATGGCCATAGACGTGTGGGATGACGACGGCCATCCGGTCCGGGGGCGGGTGGGCTACCTGGTCGCCGTTCAGCCCGCGCCATCCATGACGCGGGGCCTGTGGAACGATCCCCAGCGCTACCTCGAGAGCTACTGGTCTCGCTGGCAGAACGTGTGGGACCACGGCGACTGGGCCTACGTGGACGAGGACGGCTACTGGTTCCTTCAGGGCCGCGCGGATGACACGCTCAAGGTGGCCGGGCACCGGATCGGGCCAGCCGAAATCGAGGGCGCGCTGATCGCGAGCGGCGCCGTGAGCGAGGCCGCCGCGATCGGTATGCCGCACGAGATCAAAGGCGAGGCGATCGTCTGCTTCGTGGTGCTCCGACCCGGACACGAGCCCTCGGAGCCGCTCCGTCAACAACTCGCCGAGGCCGTGGTGCAGCGGCTGGGGAAGATTGACCGGCCCGAGCGGATTCTCTTTGTTGCAGACCTGCCCAAGACCCGGAGCGCCAAGATCTTAAGAAGGCTGGTCCGGGCCAAGTACCTGGGCGAGCGGGACCTGGGGGATCTATCGTCGCTCCAGAACCCGGAGGCGTTAGAGGCGATTACGCCGGCCAGCTGACCGACGAGGGCAGTGGTGGCCCGTCCCATTTGGGTGGGGATGCCCAATCCTGACAGCGAGTGGAACCATCGACGGACAGCTGCAACCTCCATATGGCCCTTGCGGTTAGATCATAAGCGGCTTATGATATGAGTCATGATGTCCGTACATGCCTACCTTGCCGAGATTGGGCGCCGCGGCGGGCGCAAGAGCCGCCGCACCCTCGACCCCGACACCGCCCGCGTAATGGTGCGGGTGCGCGAGGCACGCCGTGCCTTCCGCCGGTTCCGCACGATGTGTTTCTGGGCCTATCGCCCTGATCTGCACATCGGGGTTGACGACGTGTCATGGGTAGCCGAGCAACTGATGAAGCAGGGCAACCGCGCGGCCTGGAAGATCGGGGCGCGGCTGTGCCGCTAACCGAGTTCCAGCGCACCCTCCTCGCCGAGCTGGCCGCTGCGCCCACGGACGACCGTTACCTGGCGGGCGGCGCCGCGTTGCACTTCGCGCCCAATTCCGTGCGCTACAGCGACGACCTGGACTTCTTTCACGACTCGGAGGCCCGCATCGCCCGAGCGTTCGCGGCAGACCGCGCGCGCCTCGAAGCCGCTGGTTACATCGTGGAGGTCGAGGTGAGCCTGCCGGGATTCATCCGGACGTCGGTGCGCCGCCAGGACCAGGCCACGCGCGTGGATTGGGCCCATGATTCGGCCTGGCGCTTCATGCCGCTGGTGCGGGATCCGCTCGGCGGCCTACTGCTCCACCCGGTGGACCTCGCCATCAACAAGGTGCTGACGCTGGCCGGACGCGACGAGGCCCGGGACTTCGTGGACATCCTGTTCGTCCACCAACGCGTCCTGCCGCTGGCGGCGCTCTGCTGGGCGGCCGTGGGGAAAGACCCCGGCTTCACCCCGCTGTCGCTGCTGGAGCTGCTCAAGCGGCGCGGCCGCCCCAGACCGGAGGAAATCGCGAGGCTGCATCTCGCCGAGCCCTTCGATCTGGTGGCGTCGAAGGCGGTTTGGCTCGCCGCGCTGGCCGCCGCCGAGACGTTCGCGCGACAACGGCCCCCGGAGGAGTTAGGGTGCCTGTACTACTCCAAGGAAGACCGGTTCGTGCTGCCTGCGCCGGGCGTCCCCCTCGAGGCGCAGGGGATCGTACTGCACTTCGGGCATCCGGGGGGAGTGATTCCGCAGGTGTCGGGATAACCACACGAGTGCCCGACGTCACCGAGCCAGCGAGCGCAACCAGTCCGGTCAGGTCAATCGCGCGAACGCCGCCGCGGCCGCGGCGACCCCGCCGGTGATGTGGTCGTCGGGCGTGGCGAAGGAGATCCGGAGATACCCGTCCTGCTCGAAGGCCGCCCCTGAGGCGGTCACCACGCCGGCGCCTCGGAGCAGGTACGCCGCGAGGTCGTCCGAGCCCCGGATGGTCGAGCCGTCGGGTGCCCGCTTGCCGATCAAGGCACGTACGTCCCAGAACGAATAGAAGGCGCCGGCCGTGGGCCACACCTTCACTCCCGGGAGCTTGGGCGTCTCGCCAAGCAACAAGTCACGCTTGCGCTGAAGATCGTCACGCAGTTCGGTGCTGTAGGGGCAGGCGATGCCCGCCAGCGCCGCGTGCTGCGCCGGCACCGTGGGGCCCGAGGTGAAGTGGCTCTGCAGGTTGATCATGGCCCGCGTCACGTCGGTCGGGCCGACCGACCAGCCGATCCGGATCCCGCCGGTCCGCCGGAAGTTCTTGGAGAGCCCGTCCACCTGGATCAGCCAGGGCTTGGTCTCGTCGTCCACCCGTGGCTCGGGATACGCGACGCCATCGAACACGAGGCGCCAGTAGAGACGATCGAGCAGGAAGTAGACCCGGTGCTCCACGCAGACCCGGAGCAGCGCCTCGACCTCCCCGGCACTGTAGACCTGCCCGGTGGGGTTCACCGGACTGTTGAGCAGGAACACCCTGGCGCGGGGCTCCTGTCTCAGGGCTCGACGCAGGTCATCCCCCGTGATCTTCAGGTAGTTGGCGTCGCCCGCCTGGGGGTGCACCACCACGTGCCGAGTGGAAGCCGCTGCCGACTGGGGCAAGTAGCTGACCCAGGGGGCGGCGTCGAACAGGACCGTGTCACCCGGATCGCAGACAGCGAGGATGGCGTTGAACAGCGCCTGCTTCGCACCGCTGGTGATGACTGCGTTCTCGACGCGATAGGAGTCCTCCAGCCCCAGCCACTGCAACACGGCCTCGCGCACCTCCGGAAGGCCGGCGGGGTCGGCGTATTGGGTACGGCCCTCCTGGAAGGCCCGGGCACCCGCGTCGCTGATGCGGCCCGCGAGATCGCCCTTGGTCTCCCCCAACCCGAAATCGTAGACCCGGAGGCCGGCGGCCAGGCGCTCGTGAACGATCCGCTTGAGCTCCAGTGTCGGGGATGGCCGGAAGTGCTTCAGCTTGGCCGAAATCCGCTCCTGGTTCCCCATTGACAACCAGATCCGCGTGGAAAGGTGCTACGTAACTATGCCAGCGCGTGATGGAACGCAAGGAATCGGGCTACCGGCCACGAGCACCATCACGCAAGAGAGCGCCATCACCAACGGACCGCTGGCGGTCGATCGCGGTACCTACACTTTCACCTTCACACCGAACCCAGGCATGGAGAACATGGGGGTGCCGCCGGCAAGCGCCCATCAGTAGGGAAGGGCGAAGGGGGAAGCGGTGAGCACGATCTCTCACTCTTCCCCCTTCCCAATTCCGGCTCCCCTCTAGAATATCCACGCTCGGTTCTTCCCTCCATAACCCGGACTGCGTATGGACTGGCTCACTCAGCCCGAAGCCTGGATCGCGCTCGTCACCCTCACCGTGCTCGAGATCGTTCTGGGCATCGACAACGTCATCTTCATCTCGATCCTGGCTGGGAAGCTCCCGGGGCACCAGCAGGCCCGGGCGCGGCAAGTGGGTTTGAGTCTCGCCCTGATTACGCGGATCCTGCTCCTCGCCTCCATCGCCTGGATCGCGCGGCTGGTGACGCCGCTGTTCGCGGTGTTCGGTCATGGGGTCTCGGGCCGAGACCTCATTCTGATCGCCGGCGGGCTCTTCCTGATGGCCAAGGCCACCTTCGAGATCCACGACCGGCTGGAGGGCGAGGAGGGGCACGGCAGCGCCAAGGTCCGGGCGGCGTTCGCGGCGGTGATCGTTCAGATCGTGCTCCTGGATATCGTGTTCTCGCTGGATTCTGTGATCACGGCCGTGGGCATGGCCCGGCATCTGCCGGTGATGGTCGCGGCAGTGATCATTGCGGTCATCATCATGATGTGGTCGGCGGGGCCGATCAGCGACTTCGTCCACCGGCACCCGACCCTGAAGATGCTGGCGTTGAGCTTCCTCCTCCTCATCGGCGTCTCGCTGTTGGCCGAGGGATTGGGGCAGCACATTTCCAAGGGGTACATCTATTTCGCCATGGGGTTCTCGGTTTTTGTGGAGATGCTGAATCTCCGGATCCGGGCGAGGGCGGCGCCGGTGCATTTGCGGGAGGCGTATGTGGGGGAGCGAGCGGCGGAGGCGTAGGACGGCAGAACGGGGAGAAGGGGCAGGAGGGGGAGACTAACGCCCGCTTCAGGCGGACCCCATGGTCTGCTACCGGCGGTCCCCGTTAACATAGCCACGGCCGGCGTGGTATCTTTAGCCGCGCCACCTGGTTACCCCGTCCCGTCCGGAGGCTACCGTGGCCAAGCATACGCTCTCACCGACCGGCGGTCGCATGGGCAAGAAAGCCGCCGGGTCACCACCAGCGACGTTTCCGCCCGAGGCAACCGTGGCACCCAAGCCGACGCTTTCCGTCACCGACAACCGCACCGGCAAGACCTACGAGATCCCCGTCAAGGACGGCGCGATCCACGCGACCGACCTGCGCCAGATCAAGACCGACCCCGAGGACTTCGGGCTCCTGTCCTACGATCCGGCGTTCAACAACACCGCGTCGTGCCGGTCGACCATCACGTTCATCGATGGCGACAAGGGCATTCTGCGCTACCGCGGGTATCCCATCGAGCAGCTCGCCGAGAAGGGCACCTTCCTCGAGACGGCGTACCTGGTCATCCACGGGGAGCTTCCGACCCGGGCGCAGCTGGACGAATGGACCTACAACATCACGCACCACACGTTCATTCACGAGAACATCAAGAAGCTGATGGAGGGCTTCCGCTACGACGCGCATCCCATGGGGGTGTTCGTGAGCACGGTGGCGGCGCTGTCCACCTTCTACCCCGAGGCCAGCCAGGTTCGTAACCCCGACGTCCGCTACCGGCAGATCCTGCGGCTGATCGCCAAGACGCCGACGCTGGCGGCCTTCGCCTATCGCCACAGCATCGGCATGCCGTACGCCTATCCGGACAACGATCTGTCGTACTCCGGCAACGTGCTGAACATGATGTTCAAGACCACCGAGTCGAAGTATCAGCCCAACAAGGCGCTGGAGCGGGCGCTGGACGTGCTGTTCATTCTGCACGCCGATCACGAACAGAACTGCTCGGCGAACGCCATGCGGAGCGTGGGCTCGAGCGAGGTGGATCCGTACAGCGCCATGGCGGCGGCCGCCGCGGCGCTCTACGGCCCGCTCCACGGCGGCGCCAACGAGCAGGTGCTCCGGATGTTGCGGGAGATCGGCAACGTCAAGAACGTGCCGGACTACATCAAGCGAGTGAAGAACCGCGAAGTGAAGCTGATGGGTTTCGGCCACCGCGTGTACAAGAACTACGACCCGCGGGCCAAGATCATCAAGCAGGTAGCCGACGAAGTCTTCGAGGTGACGGGTAAGAACCCGCTCCTGGAGATCGCGCTGGAGCTGGAGCGCATCGCCCTCCAGGACGACTACTTCATCTCCCACAAGCTCTATCCCAACGTGGACTTCTACTCCGGGATTATTTACGAAGCCATGCGGTTTCCGGTGAGCATGTTCCCGGTGTTGTTCGCCATCGGACGTACCCCCGGATGGTTGGCTCAGTGGCAGGAGCTGCTGGCCGATCCCGAGCAGAAGATCGCGCGGCCCCGGCAGCTGTACGTAGGGAGCGAGAAGCGGGATTACTTGCCGATAGACAAGAGGGGGTAATACCTGGGAGCGCCAGACGGCGCGGCTGGGTCCCGTGGCACACTAGCAGTTCTGCGCGAGCCACAGACGAAGCAAGAGCCGGGGCCCGCGCTTCACTGAGGCGCGCTCCGGGACCCGGCCGCGCCGTCTGGCTTACTCCCGATTGTCAAGGAATCCGCACCGGCAACCGTCTCGTCAGCTCCCGTATCTGGTCTTCCAGCTCGGTGCGCGCCGCTTCCAGTTCCGCTCGCTTGGCCGCGACCACCGATTCCAGCTGCTCCCGCACCGCGGCCACCCGCTGCTCCGCCTCCTGGACGTGGGGCTCCACCCGGCGGTCAACCTCCGCGCGCAAACGCTGCTCCTGCCGGTTCAGTTCGTCGCCCATCTCCCGGCGCAGCGCCTGAGCCACTTCCCGCCCCACGTTGGACCGCACCCCGATCGCCGGAGCGCTCACGCGGCCCGAGACGCCGACCTCGACCTCGACCGACGTCAGCCGGGATACGGTGCGCCACAGCAGGTCCTGCGCCCAGGCCGCGCTGCCGATCCCTGGCTCGGTGCTGCGACCGGCCGACGGGCCGGCGGTTGGGCCGGCCGCGGCGCCGGCTGAATCGGTGCGGGCCCAGCGCACGCGGTTCGAGCTCCAGCTCATGCGGCCGGCGATCTCGTCTCCAGTGCGCGCAAGCCGCAACTGCACCGTGCCGGAGCCCAGCGACAATGTGGCGCCGGCCGCCGGCAGTACCACCGTGGGCAGGGGGACACCGTCCAACAGGGCCAAGATGGAGTCTCTGACGGGAGTGCGCGCGTGGTCGAGGACTGCCACAAGGTTCCCAGTCCGCGGGCCCACCGCGGCCCCCACCCGTCCGGCGGCCAACCGCGTGGGCAAACCGTAGAGCGCCGGTGCGCTCGTCAGGCCGCTCAAGGTCACCGCATACCGTCCCGCAACTGCTCCCTCACCCCCCACCTGGGCATCGGCGCCCGCGTACACCAGGAGGAAGGCCGGTAGCTCCCGCGACCGCGGGAACCGAACCGTGGTTCCGGCCGCCCGGACCCGGTCTGGCCCCGGCTGGCGCCGCGGATCGAGTCCGGGAGGCAAGTACTGCTCGGCCAGGTTGAGCCAGTACAGCACGGGTTTCAGGCGCTCCACCGCCATCTCACCGAACAGCGCGGGGGAGAGGTCCGGCGTGCCGAGCCACGGCAAGTTCACCAGTCCGCGGGCGTAGGCGTAGTCGGCTTGCCGCGCCTGCGCCAGACCGTCGAGTTGTGAACGCAGCGACCCCACGCCGGACGTGACCCGGGTCTCGAACGCCTTGACCCGGTCGGTTACTTGGCCCAGCTTGGTGAGGGTGCCTCGGGACCAGTTCACCAAGTCGCGGGCTCCCGCCAGCCCCAGCGCTCGAACGTCCGCCTGCCTCAAGCGCTGAACCAAGGCCCGGGCCGAGTCGAGCTGGGGCTCCGGGTTCAGGCCGGTCAGCTCGGCACGCCAGGTCTCGCGCAACGAATCGCCCCGGTGGGCAATCGCCCGGGCCAGGGCCACGGTGCGGAGGGAATCGGGGCTGATCCGCGAGACATCCACGACCGTCGTGAGGCCCTGGAGACTGAGCGGCGGAATGCGAATCCGCCCGGCCCATTGGCTGACGGTGCGGGCCACCCGTCCGGTGGTCGGGCTCTGGCGGGCAATCGCACCGGAGGTGCGGCGCGGCGTACCGAACCGCACCCCGCGCACGGCCACCGTGTCGATCACCACTTTCTTCTCGAGCAGCGGGAGCAGGCGCACCTGGGCTGCGATCCCCTCGGCCTGCACCAGGTTACGCATCGGTTGGTCGGGGTTGGTAATCTCCAGGCCACGCAGTAGCACCGCCCCCGCGCCTCGAGCCAGCCGGACATCGGCCGAGGCCACGTCCACCCGGGCGCCCACGATCTCCGTTCCCACGTATTCCACGGCGCGCTCCACGGCGTGGTCCAGCAACAGCCACCAGAACATGGCAACCACGACCATAGTGAGGCCCAGCGGGATCGCGGCCTTCCACCGAACCAGGCGCATGGTCACTCCGGCCGGAACAGGCGGTAGACGTTGTACAGCTTGGAGGCGGTCAGCGCTTGAAACACCCGACTCCGAACTAGCCGCGGGTAGAGCGTCACGCGGTAGCGTCCGACGCCCCAACGGGCCAGGTAGAAGATCGGCAGCGCCAGGACTACCCAGGACACCAGGCTGCCCAGCACGATGGTGTTATTGAAGTTGGTGAGCGGCACCACCGGCAGGTTGCCGAGTGTGGTCCAGAGTGGCGTGAGCGCCGGTGTCTGAACCAGCAGCACGCGGCCCACGAAATCGAACATCGGGTCCAGTGCGAAGCCCGCCGGCACCGCCAGGGCCCATCCCAACATGGCCCCGGGGAATGACACGTTGAGCAACATGATGGCGCCCACGATCACCAGATTGTGCAGGTTCATCAGTGGCGTGAGCCCCAGCGCCGCGCCGAGCGCTATGCCAGCCGCGACCTGACCGGGCGTGCCCTCGGAGTTGAGCGTCTTGACCAGTTGCTGCAGCAGCTTGAGCAGAACCAGCATGAGGCCAAAACTGATCGCGTCGCCCCTGAAACGTAAGACGTGAGAGGTGACCCGATCGCTCTTCTTCCATCTTCCGTGTTCCGGCTTAGCTATCACTTCTCACGTCTTCCGTCCCATATGGGGCAGGGAAAGATCGGTGAGGAGACGTGGCCATTTGCGGGTGGCCGTGCAACCTGATAGAATCCGGCGCTCACAAACCGTCCCGGCGCCTCTCCCGCGCCGCCCTCTCGAGGACTGCCCCCAGGAGGTGCTCCATGAACCGTGTCGCGATGGTAATGGCTGTGGTGGGGTTGACCGCATGTCAACAGGCTCCGCCGCGAGAGCAGGCCCAGGCGGGGCCGGCTCCGGGGACGCCGGAGTGGAAGATCCAGAACGCCATGAGCGCCGCGCCCGAGGCCGTTTCCAGCGCCGCGACCATCATGGAATGGGGAGCGACCCCTGAGACTCAACCCACTCAACTCCGCGCCGGCACCAACGGCTGGACCTGCTTCGCCGACAATCCCGGCAGCCCCGGGAACGATCCCATGTGCGTGGATCAGAACTTCATGGCCTGGGCCACCGCCTGGATGAGCCACACCACGCCCGACATCAAAGGGGTGGGCTTCGCGTACATGCTTCAGGGTGGATCGGACGCCAGCAACACCGATCCGTTCAAGATGCAGCCGGATCCGGGGGCGGCGTGGGTGGACACCGGCCCGCACGTGATGATGGTCACCCCGAACGTGGCCTCGCTCGCCGGATTGCCGACGGACCATACGAGCGGCGGGCCCTACATCATGTGGCAGAACACGCCGTACGCGCACGTGATGTTGCCGGTCAAGTAAGCCGGTAAGACCGAGAGGTGAGACGTGAGACCGTGAAGCACTTCTCACGTCTCACCTCTCACGTTTCACGTCCTGGTTCTCACCGTTTAACTTCCCCGTCCCATGCATCCCCTCGACCCCATCCTCCGCCCGCAGTCCATCGCCGTGATCGGCGCCTCGCGGCAGCCCGACACCATCGGCTGGATGATCCTGGACAACCTGCTCCGGTTCGGGTTCCGCGGTCCGGTCTACCCGGTGAACCCCAAGGCCACGGCGATCCACTCGATCCCCGCCTTTCCCTCGGTTCGGGCCATCGGGAAGCCGGTGGACCTCGGCGTGATTGCGGTGCCCAAGGAGCAGGTGGTAGCGGTGGCGCGCGAATGCGTCGAGGCGGGGGTGAAAGGGTTGGTGGTGATCTCGGCCGGGTTCCGAGAGGTGGGCGGTGAGGGGATCGAGCGCGAGCGCCAGCTGCTGGAGGTGGTTCGCGGCGCCGGCATCCGGATGGTGGGACCCAATTGCATGGGGGTCATCAACACCGAGCCGGAGGTGGCCATGAACGCCACGTTCGCGCCCTCGATGCCCCCGGTGGGGCCGGTGGCGTTCATGAGCCAATCGGGCGCCATGGGCCTCTCGGTGCTGGACTATGCCGAGAGCCTGAACATCGGGATCTCGATGTTCGTTTCCGCGGGGAACAAGGCGGATCTCAGCGGCAACGATTTCCTCGACTACTGGCGGGACGACCCCCATACCGACGTGGTGCTGCTCTACCTGGAGAACTTCGGGAACCCGGCGCGGTTCGTCGAGCTGGCGCGCGACATCACGCCGCACAAACCCATTTGCGTGGTCAAGTCGGGCCGCACCGGCGCCGGGATCCGCGCCGCCGCGTCGCACACCGGCGCGTTGGCGGGCACCGAGCTCGCGACCGACGCCATCATCGCGCAGGCCGGCGCTCTTCGGGCCGACACGGTGGAAGAGATGTTCGACTACGCGATGGCGTTCGCCAACCAGCCGCTGCCGGAGGGGAACCGCGTGGCGATCGTCACCAACGCCGGCGGGCCAGGGATCATCTTGGCCGACGCGTGCGAGGCGAGCGGCCTCGCGGTCACCGCACTGAGCCTGGACACCCAACGGAAGTTGCGCGCCAAGCTTCCCGAGGAAGCCACTGTGGGGAATCCGGTGGACTTGATCGCCAGCGCCAGGGCGCCGAGTTACGAGTACGCGTTGGATTGTGTGTTCCAGGACCCCAACGTGGACGCGGCGATCGCCGCCTTCGTGCCGCCGCTCGGTGTCCAGGCAAAGGACATCGCCGAGGCGATCGTACGGGTGAACGCCCGCTACCCTCACAAGACGCTGCTCGCCGTGCTCATGGGGCGACAGGGACTCCCAGCCGGTATGGCGGAGCTGCAGCGGGCGCACGTGCCGGGATACATCTTCCCGGAGTCGGCCGCCCGGGCGCTGGGAGCGATGTGG
>Ga0209172_10002866_pt1 | contig 28583 bp, 25 predicted proteins | sample LarsenN4metaG_FD_184113 | JGI IMG/M metagenome (GOLD analysis project Ga0209172, IMG submission 184113) | Hot spring sediment bacterial and archeal communities from British Columbia, Canada, to study Microbial Dark Matter (Phase II) - Larsen... ... | reverse complement strand
AGGATGATCCGCTCCCGGCGCATCCCCGGGTCGGGGATGGGGACCGCGGAGAGCAGCGCCTCGGTGTAGGGGTGCTGCGGGTTCTCGAACAACTGGTCCGCGGTGGCCACCTCGACGATCCGGCCGAGGTACATCACCGCGATCCGATCGCTGATGTGCTTGACCACGGAGAGGTCGTGGGCGATGAACAGGTAGGTCAGCCCGAACTCCTTCTGCAGCTCCTCCAGCAGGTTCAGCACCTGGGCCTGGATGGAGACGTCCAGGGCGGAGACCGGCTCGTCGCAGATGATCAGCTTCGGGTTCACGGCCAGGGCCCGGGCGATGCCGATGCGCTGGCGCTGCCCACCGCTGAACTCGTGCGGATAGCGGTTGGTGTGGTAGGGGGACAAGCCGACGACCTCGAGCAACTCCTGCACCCGCCGCAGCTTCTCCTTGCCGCGGGCCAGGTTGTGGATCTCGAGGGGCTCGCCGATGATGTCGCCCACGGTCATGCGCGGGTTCAGCGAGGAGTACGGGTCCTGGAAGATGATCTGCATGTCGCGGCGCATCCGCCGCAGCTCTTCCTTGTTGAGCTTGAAGATGTTGCGCCCCTCGAAGAGCGCCTCGCCGCTGGTCGGCTCCATCAGCCGCAGGATCACCCGGCCGGTCGTGGTCTTGCCGCAGCCCGACTCCCCGACCAGCCCCAGCGTCTCGCCCTTGCGGATGGTGAAGGAGACGTCGTCCACGGCCTTGACCGCGCCGACCTGGCGCTGCACGATGAACCCCTTGGTGATCGGAAAGTGCTTGACCAGGCCTTTGACCTCCAGGATCGTCTCGTTGCTGGATGCGGTGCTCACGCCTGTCCTCCCCCTGCTCGTCGGAGTCTCATCGTCACACCCGCCGGCCGCGCGTGGACGCGGCCAGACCCGCCTGCAACGCCGCCTTCTTGTCTTCTTCCGTCGCGTGCTCGCTGTGCAGGTAGCACCGCGCGTAATGATCGGGGTTCACGGGATACTCCGGCGGATCGGCCTTCACGCAGACTTCCATGGCAAACGGGCAGCGCGGGGCGAAGGTGCACCCCGGCGGCAGATCGATCAGGCTCGGCGGCTGCCCCTCGATCGGGATCAGCCGCTCCTTGCGCTCGTACAGCTTGGGGATGCTGTGCAGCAGGCCCCAGGTGTACGGATGGCGCGGGTCGCGGAACGTATTCTCCACCGAGGCGTGCTCCACCGGCCGGCCGGCGTACATCACGACGACGTTGTCGGCCGTCTCCGCGACCACGCCCAGGTTGTGCGTGATGAGGATGATCGCCATGTGGAACTCCTGCTGCAGTTCGCGCATCAGGTCCAGGATCTGCGCCTGGATCGTCACGTCCAGAGCCGTGGTCGGCTCGTCGGCGATCAGGATGGAGGGGTTGCAGGACAGGGCCATGGCGATCATGACGCGCTGGCGCATCCCGCCGCTGAACTGGTGCGGGTAGTCCCGGACGCGCTCCCGGGCCAGGGGGATCTTCACCTTCTCCAGCATCTCCGCGGCCCGGTCCCAGGCGTCTCTCTTGCTCAGCCCCTGGTGCAGCATCACCGCCTCGGCGATCTGCTCGCCGATGGTCAGCACCGGGTTGAGCGAGGTCATCGGCTCCTGGAAGATCATGGCGATGCGGTTGCCGCGGATCTTCCGCATCTCTTCTTCGGGCAGCCGCAGCAGATTGGTGCCCTCGAAGAGGATCTCGCCTTCCACCACCTTGCCGGGCGGGGTGGGGATCAGGCGCATCACGGAGAGGGCGTGCACGCTCTTGCCGCACCCCGACTCGCCCACGATCCCCAGGGTCTCGCCCTTGTGCAGGTCGTAGGTGAGGCCGTCCACGGCCTTGACCACGCCTTCATCGGTGTAGAAGTACGTCTTCAGGTTGCGGACGGACAGCAGCGTCTCTTCGGCCATCGGCTCACCTCAGATCAGCGGAACCATCATCTACTTCGTTCGTCACCGCGCCCACCCTCTCAGCGCTCCCCATAGGTCCACTCCCAGGCGTTCCAGGGGATGTAGTACGTGCCGAGCCCCGTCGGCTTGACGTTCCGGACGTCCTTGCGCATCGTGGTCAGGCTCAGGCGGAAGTACAGCGGGAGTGACGGCAGATCCTCGGCAAAGATCTCCTGGTGGCGCTTGAAGAGGGCGTTCCGCCTGCCTTCGTCGAGCTCCCCGATGATCTGTTCCATGATCTTGTCGTTCTCGGCGTTCCGCCAGCCCACACGGTTGTTGCCTTCCCAGTTGTTGGCCTGGCTCGGAATCTGCGTGCTGTGAAACCGGTCGAACGCGGTCGAGTCGGGCTGGAAGAGGCTGGCGTACATCGCCAGGTGCGGGAACTGGCGCCGGGGCACGATGGAACCGAAGTACACGGAGGCCGGCCGGTTGTCGATGCGCAGGTCGATCCCGACCTGCTTGAGCTGCTCCTTGATGATCTGCTGGATCTGCTCCCGGGGGGCGTTTCCGGCCGTCGTCATGAAGGTCATCTCGACGCGCTTGCCGCTCGCGTCGCGCAGGATCCCGTCCGCCCCGGTAGTGAAACCGGCTTCGGTGAGCAGAGCCTTTGCCCGATTCACGTCATACGCGTACTTCTTCACGTTGGCGTTATAGGCCGGGTGTTTCGGCGCCAGCCAGGAGTGGGCGACGGGCTGTTTGCCCTGGAAGAGCGTCTGCACGATGGCCTCTCGATCGATGGCGTGGGCCAGGGCCTGGCGCACCCGCCGGTCCTTCAGCCATTCGTTGTCCAGGTTGAAATCGATGCGCTCCCAGATCAGGGCCTCGGTGTAGTGCGTGGCGATCTGCGGGGCCCGCCGCTCGATCTGCACCATCTGGTCGATACCGAAGTTGTTGATCTCCGTGCCGTCCACGCTGCCGGCCACCTGGTTTGCGACGAGGACGGTGGAATCGAGGACAAAGCGGAACGTGATGCGCTTGATCGCGGGCACGCCGAGCGGCCACCTGTCGTAGGCCTCCACCGTGATGTGGCTGCCGGAGACCCACTCCACGAACTTGTAGGGACCGTTGGCTACGGGCGCGCGCCAGTACGGGTGCGCCTTCAACGTGGCCGGATCCTTCAGGTACGCGGCCTCGAGCACGTGGCGCGGATAGATGATCTGGTTGCCGAACGGGGAGGCGTTGGCGAAGGGCCAGAGCTCGTTCCACTGGACGACCAGGGTATACGGATCGTTGGGGTTGGGCACCAGCACGTTGTCCACCTTGCGCAGGATGAACCGGCTGATCTGGGGGGTCCGGGGATTGCGCAGCATGCCGTAGGTGAAGCGGTAATCCAGCGCGGTCACCGGCCGCCCGTCATGCCAGGTGAAGCCCCTCTTCAGCTTCCAGATCACCTTCATCTTGTTGCCCGGCAGCACGACCCAGTCGCCATCTTTGACAGTCGGGAGCTTTTCCACCATGATCGGGATCCGCGTCCACTTGTCGGTGAACGGAGCGACGTATCCCCACAGCGGGTTGTGGATCACCCCGGCCGCGGCCATGATCGAGAAGTCGCCCAGGATATCGGGTTCCTGGGCCATCCCGATGACGACGGTGTCTCGACCGGTCGGCGCGGCTGAGGCCGGCCCGAACGGTACGAGCAGCGCGATCAGGCCGATACCCAGCACGGCGGCACGAAATGCACGCGGCATCTCCCCCGTCCCCCTTTCTGTCCTCACCGGCGCACCCTCACACCTTCAGCCGGGGGTCGAGCGCGTCGCGCAGCCCGTCCCCCAAGAAATTGAAACTCAACACGGTGATGAAGATGAACAGACCCGGAAAGACGGCCAGGTGCGGGGCGTTCCACACGTACTCCTGGGCACGCTGGAGCATGTTGCCCCACGACGGCGTGGGTGGGGCGATGCCCAACCCGAGGAAACTCAGGGCCGACTCGCCCAGAATCGCGCCGCCCACGGCCAGCGTGGCCGCGACGATCACGGGCGCCATCGCATTGGGCAGCAGGTGACGGAGGATGAGCCGGGGCTCGCTCGCCCCCATGGCCCGGGCGGCTTCGACGAACTCCAGCGTACGCAGGGACAGGACCTGGCCCCGGACCAGCCGCGCGATCCCGGTCCATTGAAACGCGGTGAAGATCGCGATGATCCGGGACATGCCGCCCCCGGGGATCAGCGCGGCGAGGATCAGGTACAGAGGCAGGGTCGGCACCGAGAGCAACACGTCCACCAGCCGCATCAGCAGCGTGTCGATCCGGCCGCCGTAGAAGCCGGCCACGGACCCCACCACCATGCCGATGACCGACACGTTGATGGCCACCAGGAAACCAACGGTGAGCGAGATCCGTCCGGCGTACATGATCCGCGTGAGCACGTCACGCCCCAACTCGTCCGTGCCAAACGCGTGCGCGGCCGAGGGGGTCTTCCACCGTGTGGCCAGGCTTATCGTCTCGAAGTCGTAGGGAGCGATGAACGGGGCCAGCAGGGCCATGACGATGAGCGCCGACGCCATGACCCCGCCCACGATGGCCAGGCGGTGCTTGCGAAAGCGGCGCCACGCCACCTGCCAGTACGACTGGCCGACGCCGGCACCGGCCGCCTCCGCCCGGCGCCGGGCCAGCGGCTGCCCCAGGTCCTCGCGAATCGCGCGCGCCATCACGCGGCCGCCTCACTCATAGCGGATCCTGGGGTCCACCAGGGCATAGGCGACATCGGCCACCAGATTCGCCAGGATAGTCGCCACCGCCAGGAAGAGCAGCACGGCCATCGCCACGGCGTGGTCGTGGCCGAGCACGGCCTGGAAGAGCAGCAGACCCATTCCCGGCCAGGAGAAGATCGTCTCGGTGACGACCGCGCCGTCGAGCACGGCGGGGAGGCTCAGCGCGAACAGGGTGATGATCGGAATGAGCGCGTTGCGCAGCGCGTGTTTCCTGGTGACGATCCGCTCCGGGAGTCCCTTGGCGCGCGCGGTCCGCACGTAATCCTGTCGGACGACTTCCAGCATGCTGCTGCGACTGTACCGCACCCACGACGCCATCCCTGCCGAGGCCAGCACCACCGTGGGCAGCACCAGATGCCGCAGGCGGTCGGCCAGGGCCGGCCATCCCTCGGCCACCCCAGGTGTCAGCATCCCTCCCGCGGGAAAGATGGGCAGCCACACGGCGAAGACGAGGATGAAGAGAATGCCCTGCCAGAACACCGGCATGGCCAGGCCCACGAAGGACAGCAAGGTCGCGGCATAGTCCAGCGGCGAGTACTGATGCAGCGCGGAGTAGATACCCACGGCCACGCCCACGCTGAAGGCGATGACGAACGCCGCCGAGAGCAGCTGCAGCGTGTTGCCCAGGCGCTGCCGGATCAGGCGCGTCACGGGCTGCGCGTACGTCCGGGAGTACCCGAGGTCGCCGTGCGCTACCGATCGCAACCACTTGAAGTAGCGCACATACACGGGGTCGTCCAGCCCATAGTACCGGCGCAGGCGGGCCACGTCTTCCGGTTGGACGTCCGGCAGGGCGTTGACCAGGAGTTCCACCGGGTCGCCGGGCGTGTACACCAGCAGTGTGAACAGCAGGACGGACAGCCCGGCCAGCACGACCAGGCTCTGCAGGAGCCGCCGCCCCACGTACCGGTACATCGCCGATGCGCCCCCTCAAATCTTCAACCGCGGATCCAGCGCGTCGCGCAGCCCGTCGCCGAAGAAGTTGAAGCACAGCACGGTCAGGAAGATCATCATCCCCGGCCAGAAGGCCAGCCACGGGGAGGTCCAGAGGTAGGACTGCGCATTCTGCAACATGTTCCCCCACGACGGCGTCGGCGGCTGGATGCCCACGCCGAAGTAGGAGAGCGCCGCCTCGGTGAGGATCGCCCCGCCCACGTCGAGCGTCGCGGCGACGATGATCGGCGCCATGGCGTTGGGCAGGAGGTGGCGGAAGATGATCCGCGTCTCGCTGGCGCCCAGGGCCCGCGCCGCGTCGCTGTAGTCCAGGTGTTTCAGTTTGAGGATCTCGCCGCGCACCAGGCGGGAGGTGACCGTCCAGCCGAAGAGGCCGATGATCACGATGATCGCGATCAACCCGCCGCCGAAGTAGCGCCCCAGCAGCAGGAGCACGCCGAACACCGGCAGCGTGAGCACGATGTCGGTCAGGCGCATCAGGATGTTGTCGATGATCCCCCCGTAGAAGCCTGCCACAACACCGACCAGCGTGCCCAGAGCCACGGCGGAGAAGGCGGCGGCGAACCCGACCAGCAGGGAGACCCGGCCGGCATAGAGCAGCCGGGTGAGGACGTCGTGACCGAGATCATCTGTGCCCAGGAGGTGCCCGGCCTGGAACGGCCTGGCGAACCGGTTCAGGAGATCGATCTGCTCGAACCGGTAGGGCGCGATCCAGGGGGCGAAGACCGCGGCCGCAATCAGGACGACGATGACCATCAGCCCCCCCATCGCCAGGTGGTGCTTGCGCAGGCGGCGCCAGGCGATCCGCCAGTAGCCCTCCCCGGCCTGCGCGGGAGCGGCCGGCGCGACGGGGGCGAGCGTGACGGCATTCCGGGCCATGGCCTTCGTCTCAGTCGTACCGGATGCGCGGGTCGAGCAGCGCGTAGCCGACGTCCGCGACCAAGTTGAACACCAACACCAGCACCGCCAGGAACATCAGGACGGCCTGCGCCGCGACGTAGTCCCCGCCGATCACGGAATCCACCAGCAGCCGGCCGACCCCCGGCCAGGCGAAGACCGTCTCGGTGATCGGCGCCCCTGCAAACAGACCGGAGATCGAGAGCGCCACGATCGTCACCAACGGGATCAACGCGTTGCGCAGAGCATGCTTATTGATCACCGTGCGCTCCGCGAGGCCCTTGCTCCGCGCGGTGCGGACGTAATCCTGCCGGATCACCTCGAGCATGCTCGAGCGGGTGTAGCGGGTGTAGGTCGCCATGGAGAGCAGGGCCAGGACGACGCTCGGCAAGATCATGTAGCGCAGGCGGTCCAGGTAGAAGGGCAGCCCGTTGGGCACGCCCGGGGTGCTGATCCCGCCGGGGGGCAGGACCAGCCGGGACAGCCCGCCGATCGCCGTCCAGGGATGCCAGACCGCGAAGAGATAGATCATCATGATGCCGAACCAGAACACGGGGATGCTCACCCCGAAGAACGTGAATGTTGTGGCCAGGTAGTCGAGGAACGAGTACTGGCGTAACGCTGAGTAGATCCCCACGGGAACGGCCACCAGCAGAGCCAGGAAGAACGCCGTGACCGTCAACCACAGGCTGTTGCCGATGCGGTCGCGCATGAGGTGCGTGACCGGTTCCTTGTAGGTACGGGAGAAACCCAGGTCCCCCCGCACCGTCCGCCCCAGCCACTTCACGTAGCGGATGTGGATCGGCTGGTCCAGCCCGTAGATCCGCTTCAGGCGCGCGACGTCTTGGGGCTTGACGCGCGGGTCGGATGCAATGAGCAGGTCCACGGGGTCGCCCGGCGCCAGGGTAAGCAGGGCGAACATCAGGATGGAGATCCCCAGGGCGATGGGGATCATCTGCAGCAGCCGACGGAGGATGTACCGCTGCATGCGCCTTCCGGCCCCTCCCCGTGATCCCGGCGGGGGTCGCCGGGCGACCCCCGCCGGTGTCGCTCAGGTTGCGCCTACTGCCAGAACCACCGGTGCACGTTCCAGGTCTCGTACGTGCCGGAGAGCTGGACCGCGGTGAAGCCCTGCAGCCCCGGCTTGGCGGCCGCCACGGAGGCCCGGATGTACAGCGGCAGGGCCGGAATGTCACGCGAGAACAGCTGCACGCTCTGGTTCAGCAGCTGGTTCCGCTTGGCCTCATCCACCTCGCGGCTTGCCGCCTTGCACAGCCGGTCCATCTCGGCGTTCTTGTAGCCCGGGTAGTTCTGACCGGCCCAGCCGTTGCCCTCATTCGGAATACCGTCCGAGGTATACAGCTGGTCGCAGTCGCTGGTCGGCGACATGACCCAGGCGTACATCGCCATGGCGGGGAACTTCCGACGGTTGGTGATCTCGCCGAAGTACACGCGGGCCGGGTAGTTCTGGATGCGGATCTCGATGCCGACCTCGCGCAGGTTCTGCTGGATGATCTGCTCGACCTGCTCGCGGACCCTGTTCCCCGCCGTCGTGTTCAACTCCAGGGAGAGCCGCTGGCCCTGGGCGTTGCGCAGGACGCCGTCGGGACCAGGGGTGAAGCCGGCCTCCTGGAGCAGCGCCCGTGCCCGCGCCGGGTCGTAGGGATACGTCGTCAAGCCCTGGCTCGTATAGCCCGGGTGCTTGGTGGGGAGGTAGCTGTGGGACACGGGCTGTTTGCCCCCGAACAACTGTTGGACCATCTGCTCGCGGTTGATGCCGTGGGCGATGGCGCGGCGCACGCGGACGTCGGCAACCAGCGGGTTGTCCAGGTTGAAGTCGATGTGCTCCCAGATCAGGCCTTCTTCGAAGAAGACCTTGAAGCGACCGGCCGCCTGCCGGTCGAGCTGCACCGCCTGGTCGAAGGTGACCCCGATCGTCCCGATGGCGTCGATCGCGCCGGAGAGCATGTTGGCCACCAGCGCGTTCGTGTCGGGGATGAACCGCCAGGTGATGCGCTTGATGCGCGGCGTGCCGAACAGCTTGTGGTTCGACACCGCCTCCACGGTCATCGAGGCGCCCTTCCGCCACTCCACCAGCTTGTACGCGCCGTCGCCGATCGTGATCGCCGGATCGTTCCCGTAGGGAGACTCGTTGAGCTTGCTCGGGTTGGCCCGGTAGTACTTCTCCAGGACGTGGCGCGGCAGGGCGCCGTACTCCGTGATCGTCAGGTTGGCGTAGGCGTATCGCTCCTTCCAGTTCACGGTGATGTCGGTCCCACTGGCGCCCTTGGTGCAGACGATGTTGCTGATCCGGTTGGTCAGGTCGCGGACGATGACCGGCACCTGCTCGTTGCGCGCGGCGTTGTGGGTGAAGACGAAGTCGGCGCAGGTCACCGGCCTGCCGTCGGACCAGTTCCTGGGCTTGATCTTCCAGACCAGGGTCATCCGGTCGCCGTCGAGCTTCCAGGTGCCGTCCTTGAGATTGGGAATGGCCTCGACCCCCTGGGCGAACAGCTTCCAGGTGTTGTCGCGCTCGATGTCGCTCACGAAGATCGTGTCGAGCACCGCCACCGCAGCCGCCATCTCCGCAAACATCGGGTTGAGAAAGTCGGGCTCCTGCGACATGCCGATGACGACCTGGTCGCGGCCCGCGGCGGGCTGCGCCTGCGCAGTCTGCAGTGGCACGACGGTGAACGTCAGCAGCGCGGCCAGCAGAAGCGAACTCCACTGCCGTCTTGCGCGCATTGCACTCCTCCTCTGATGCGTGAAGTTGCTCCCGGGCATACCCGGGCGCACGATGGTGAGCGACCAGGTTGGTACCGTCCACCACCCCCCTCCGAGGTGCAGCGGTCCGCGATGCAGTTAGTGGAGGCCGCGGATCACCCACTCCATCGGGTTGATGTCGACCTCCGGATGCCTCTCCGGCCCCTGGTGGCGCTGAGGCGCCACCACGACCTCCTCCACCGCTGCCCGGCGCTCTCGGGCGGCCTCGACCCGGCTCGGGCGGCGGGCGCCGGCGGAGGCACGGGCCTGTCCGCGGACGGTGTGGCGCTCGAGGAACGCATCGACATCAGCCTTGCGGATGCGGTAGGCCTTGCCCAGCCGCGCCGCGGGGATGCGCCCCTCGCGGATGTAGCGGTAGACCGTGAGCTTGTTGAGCTGCAGATAGGCGGCGACCTGTTCGACGGTCATCAGGTCGGTTTTGATGGCAGAACACCCCCTCCAGTACTCAATTGCATACGATAGCATACGATACGTATAGTATTCTTTCCTTTGTTCCCACTCAGCCAGTGCGCAGCCTGGGATCGAAGGCGTCCCGGAGGCCGTCCCCCAGGAAGTTGAAGGCGACCACGGCCAGGATAATAAACAGACCCGGAAACAGGAGCCACGGCGACTGGGCCAGGTTCACCAGGTTGGTTCCTGCGGTGAGGAGGTTCCCCCAGGAGGCGCAGGGCTCGCGCACCCCGAAACCGACGAAGCTCAGCCCGGACTCACCCAGGATGGCTCCCGGAATGGCCAATGTGGCCACGACGATCGCCAGGGAGCTCGTGTTGGGCAGGATGTGGCGGAGGATGATCCGGAGGTCATCCAGCCCCATGGCCTTGGCCGCCAGCACGAACTCCCGCTCACGCAGGGAGAGCGTGAACCCGCGGATCAGCCGCGAGAACCCCGCCCAGCCGATGAAGCTGAGGATGACCACGATCATGTAGAAGCGCGTCGTGCAGCCGAGACTCGACGGCAACACCGCGCTGAGGGTCAGCAGGAGGTAGAAGCCGGGGAAGGCGATGATCACCTCGACCAGGCGCATCATGATGTTGTCGATGCGTCCGCCGAAGTACCCGGAGATCCCGCCGTAGACCATCCCGATGGGGATGGTGATCGCCACGACGAGAATCCCGATGATCAGCGATACGCGCGCCCCGAACAGGATCCGGCTGAACAGGTCTCGCCCGAATTGATCGGTGCCCATCAGGAAGACACGTCCCGGAGGATCGACCCCGAACAGATGGACGTTCGTCGGGAACAACCAGAACAGCCGGTAGGGCTCTCCCCGCACGAACATCTTGAGGTAGTGCTTTTGGGTGGTGTCCGTCTTGAAGATCCGGAGCGAGGCGTCCACCAGCGTCGTCTCGTACACGAACGGGCGCAGGCTGATGTGGCCCTGGGCGTCAACGATGCGGGGCAAGACCGGCGGATGATAGAATCGCGCGCGGTCGGTCCAGTCCAGCGAATACGGCGCGACGAAGTCCGCGAAGATCGCCAGGACATAGAGGACGATGAGGATCCCCCCGCCGACGAGGGCCACGCGGTGCTTCCGGAGCTGCCGCCAGGCCAGGGCCAGGGGCGAGCGCCCGCGGGGAAGCGCCGTGGCCTGCCAGCCCGATCCCTCCAGCAGCGCGCCGCGCGCCGTGCGGGCCACGGCCCGGGATTCAGTCATACCGAATCCTCGGGTCCACGAGGGCCAGCAGCAGGTCGGCGATCAGGTTTCCCAGGACCAGGGTCACGCTGCCGAGCATCAGGCTGGCCATCACCACGTAGAGATCCTTCCGGATGACCGAATCCAGGATCAACTGACCCAACCCCGGCCAGCCGACGACGTTCTCCAGGATGGCGGAGCCTGACAGCAGCGCGCCAATCTCGAATCCAAACAGCGTAATCAGCGGGTTGATCGCGTTGCGCACGGCGTGCTTGTAGACGACCGGGCGCTCGGCCAGCCCCTTCGCCTTGGCCGTGCGCACGTAGTCCTGGCGCAGGACCTCGAGCAGGTTGCCCCGCATCTGGCGCATCAGACCGGCCGATGCCCCGAACCCCAGCACGGCCGCCGGGATGATGAGATGGCGCGCCACGTCCAGGATCTTCCCCGTCGCCGGCAGGAAGTCGTAGTCGAGGCTGGTCATGCCGCCGATCGGCAGCCACCCGGTCTTGAAGGCGAGGTACAGCAACAGCAGCCCCGAGAAGAAGGTCGGCGTCGAGATCCCCAGATAGGCGACCATCGAGAACGCATTGTCGCTCACTGAATACTGCCGGGTCGCCGCCCGGATCCCGATGGGGATGGCCACCAGCCAGGCCAGGATGAGCGCCGCCACGTTCAGGATCAGCGTGTTCAGGAGGCGCGTCCCGATCAACCAGCCCACCGGGACCTGGTAGGCAAAGGAGTAGCCGAAGTCCAGCCGCAGCACCGACCAGAGCCATTTCACGTACTGGATGTGCAGGGGCTGGTCCAGGCCCAGGTTGCGCCGCATCTGCTCGACCGTGTCCCCCGAGACAACCGGGTTCAGGCGGATCTCGGCCAGGAAATCCCCCGGAGAGAGCTGGATCACGAAGAACGACATCAGGGAGACCCCGATCAGCAGGGGGACGAGGTTGAGCAGGCGGCGGGCGATATAACTGAACATCGAGGGAGAGCGAAGGGGGCGGGGTACAGCCCGCCCCCTCAGCCGACCTTACGGTCGAAACGCCCCCTTATAGTACCGTGTCTCCAGGACGCCCGTGGCCCCCTGGAGGCCGAGTTTGACGTTCCCGATGGTGTTCCGCAGCGCCGGCTGCGTCTTCACGTACGGGAAGTAGATCATCGGCAGGTTCTCGAAGACGATCTCCTGGAACCGCCAGTACAGCTGCTTGCGCTTCGCGGCGTCGACCTCCGTGGCGATCTGCTCGAAGATCTGATCGACCTGGGCCTCCCACTGGGTCGCCGGCTGGGCCTGCTTGGGATTCCACATGTGGAGGTCGCCCGAGCTCAACCAGAGGTTGCGGGCGGTCCCGTGCTCGATGCCGCCCGTGAACCCGATGATGATGGCCTCCCAGTTGTAGGTCCCCGTGAGCTTGCCCACCAGCGAGGGGAACGACTCGGGGGCGAATGTGACGCGCATGCCCAGTTTCGTCAAGTCCTGCCGGACGAGGTTGCCGATGGCCTCGCGGTCCTGGTTCCCCGCGTTGGTGGCCATCGTGAACTCGACGACGTTCCCCTGCGAGTCACGGAGCAAACCGTCGGGGCCCTTCCGATAGCCGGCCTCGGCCAGCAACTGCTGGGCGCGCTCGATGTTGTACTGATACGGGCGCAGGTTGGGATTGTAGAGGAGCTTGTTCCCGACGCTGATATCGCTCGTCGGCACGGTGGCGCGACCCGCGTATACCTGCTGGATGATCGTGTTCTGGTCAATGGCCTGGGCGATGGCCCGGCGGAACCGCGCGTCCTGGAACCAGGTGAGTTTCGGGGGCTTGACGCCCGCCGGATTCTGGTTCAGCACCAGGAACTCCCGTGTGAACGTCTCCGGGCCGTCGTAGATCGTGAAGTTGCCCGCCTGCTCCTGCCGCTTCAGCTCTGCGAATTCCCGGGGGCGTGCGCCGTAGGCGTCGATCTGCCGGGACAGGAACTGCAGGCGGGCGGCGTCCTGGTTGGGCACGGTCTGGATGACGAAGCGGGTCAGGTAGGGCAACCGCTGGCCGTTCTTGTCCACCTTCCAGTACCTGGAGTTCCGCAGCATGATGACGCGCTGACCGGGTGTGAAGGACTGGAACGTAAACGGCCCCGTCCCCACGATCTCCCTGGCGCTCGCATTGACGCCCCAACTCCGGGTGAACTCCGCCCCGCCCTTGGCCAGGGCGTCGGCCAGCTTGTGCTTCGGGACGACCGGGAAACCGATGAAGCGCAGGAAGAGCCCGATCGGCGGCTGACTGCGCGGCGTCTGGAACTGGATGCGCCGGGCGTCCAGTTTCCGCCATTGCACGCGCTCGCCCTTGAAGGTCAGGAGGTCACGGAAGCTCGTGTCCACGCCCTGCGTGAAGATGGCCTCAAGGGAAAAGACGACGTCATCCGTCGTGACCGGCTGGCCATCGGACCAGACGAGCTTGTCACGGAGCGTGAAGACCCAGGTCCGGCCGTCCGGGCTGACGGTCCAGGATTCCGCGAGCGCTGGCTCGATCTCTCCGGTGATGTAGTTCTGCTCGACCAGGCCGTCGGAGAACGCGTTGGTCACCGCGCCGGAGGCGGTGTCCTGGACGACGATGGGATTGAAGGTGCGCGGATCGGAGATCTGTGAGATGATGTACGTCCCGCCGTACTTGCCGATCTCCGGCGCTTCAGCCGCAACCTTGGGGTTGGGCAGAGGCGGTGGTTGACCCTGCGCCCCGGTCATCGAGACGAGCAAGACGAAAACCAGTGTCCCCACCAGGGGAAGTGTGGTGATCCTGCTCCTCATCTTGTCCCTCCTCTGTGAGATCTGCCTGACCCTGGAGTCCCCCCGGCCAGGGCCGGCCAGCGTCGGATTACACTGAAGTATACGTATGTATAGTATACAAACTAAGAGTATTCATCACGTCACGAGCCCTCCCCTCCTCGAGAGAACCTCCGGGAGCCCTGTGCTGCGGTGGGCCCGTGTGACTACGCGCGCTCCAGGGGAGCGTAGCCCAGGGCCAGGCGCTTCACTCCCAGCGCAAACTGCACCGTGACCACGGCACGCACACCCTCGCCTTCAACCTCAAGGACTCGACCTTCTCCGAAGGCCGCGTGCCGGACGCGATCGCCGGCGGCGAATGTGGGAACCTCGCGGTCCTCGTCCGGCCACACCGCCGTCGGCGACGGCGCGGGGCGGCTCCGGGCCACGAGGTCTTCCGGAACCTCCTCGAGGAACCGGGAGGGGACCCCCGGCATCGTCGTGCCGAAGATCGTGCGGTTGCGGGCGTAGGAGAGGTAGAGGCGCTGCTTGGCGCGGGTCATCCCCACGTAGCAGAGGCGGCGCTCCTCCTCCAGCCCGCCCTCCTCGTCCAGCGCCCGGGCGTGGGGGAACAGCCCCTCTTCCATCCCCGCCAGGAAGACGACCGGGAACTCCAGGCCCTTGGCGCTGTGCAGGGTCATCAGCGTCGTACGATCCACGTCCTGCTGCCAGGTGTCCAGGTCGGTGACGAGCGCCAGGTGCTGCAGGAACGCTTCCAGCGTGGACTCGCCGGTGGTCTCCTCGAACTCCTGGGCCACGGTGACCAGTTCGCGGAGGTTCTCCAGGCGGCTGTAGGCTTCGTCGGTCCCCTCTTGTTCGAGCATCGCCTGGTAGCCGGTCTCCACGATGGCGTGCTCCACCAGGTCCGCGGCGCGCACGCGCCCGGCGCGGTCGCGCAGCCGTTCGACCAGCGCCACGAACTCCCCCGCCGGCTTCTGCGCCGCCTTGGGGAGGATCTCCAGGCCCTCCGGAGCGGCCAGCGCCTCGAGGAGGGCGATGCCCCGCGCCGCCGCGTAGGTCTTGAGGCGCTCCAGGCTGACGTCCCCCACTCCCCGGCGGGGCACGTTGATCACCCGTTCCAGGCTGACGTTATCGCCGGGGTGGAGGGCCAGCCGGAGGTAGGCCAGCAGGTCGCGGATCTCTTTGCGCTCGTAGAAGCGGACGCCGCCGACGATCGTGTAGGGAATGCCCGAGCGCAGGAACTGCTCCTCAAACAGCCGCGACTGCGCGTTGGTGCGGTAGAGGACCACCATCTCCCGGTAGGTCAGCCCGTCCCGCAGGCGCTTGATCTCCTCCGCGATGGCCTTCGCCTCGTCGTGCCCGTCGTAGGCCTCGTAGAGGGTGACGGCGTCGCCGTCGGCGTTGGCCGTCCACAACCGCTTCTCGTGACGGTGCGGGTTGTGGCGGATCACCCCGCTGGCCGCGGCGAGAATGGTCTTGGTCGAGCGGTAGTTCTGTTCCAACTTCACGATCGTGGCGTCGGGGTAGTCGCGCTCGAAGTCGAGGATGTTGCGGATGTCGGCCCCGCGCCACCGGTAGATCGAGTTGTGAACCACGAACCCCTGAGCAATGTAGTTCCTGAAGTGCGCAACGTCCAGGTCATATACTGGGCCATGATAGTGCGCGATGCTACGCGATCGAATCTCATCTTCGATAATCCGGCCCTGGTGAGCGATGGGGACCATCATCCCAGGCTGAAGATGGGCGATTGGTATGATCAGATGGGTCGGCCGGTAACGTTCGCCGCGGGGCCGGGCGACAAGGGAGGCACGGAGGACCGGCTCCCCATCCACAAGAGCGGCGAGTTGTCGAGCGGCGTCCCAGCCGGCATCGTAATCTCGTCGAGCCGTCTCCACCCGCCAGACTGAGCCCCGTGACTCGCGGGTTGGGAACTCGTCGGTGACCCGCGATCGCATTTCATCTCCCGAGGTAATAAGCTGGATCCGATGATCCAGCCATGCTCGCCGCTGGTAGCGCCGGCCGTCGCCAAACATGGTGAAGTTCACCAGACGCCTGGCGCTGTGCCCTCTCACGACTGCCTGAGAACGGTGGTGCGGATACTCTGGCGACATGCCGAGGTCATCCAAGAGGCGATAGGCGCGTGTCTCGGTGTCGATCTCCCGGAAAATCCGGTCCACGTCACGTTGCTCGACCTGCATCCTCCGCCCTCGCCCGTGGAAGACGGTGGTCGGGATCCCGTACTTGAAAGCATAGAGTTGTTCCCAACCGGCAGCTTCCGCGGCATCTCTTGTTGAAACCAGGATCCACAAGCGGTCTGCCACCTCGCCATTGAGCGGCAAGGCAAGGCCGTTGTCGAACGTCCCGGGCACCCTGCTGCGCACACCTCTCGTCCTTCCGATGCGGAAACCGAGCCCGCGGCGTTGCATCAGATACACATGATGCAGGTCGGGCTTGGGTACGATCCTTCCAAACACCAGATGGTTCGGCGTTGCGGTCAGGCGATACCCAAGATTGGTTTCGACCGTGACGACCGGACCGTCGTAGTCGCGCTTGTTGGGAGCCGCAACCAAGGCGCCGCTCATCAGGCCGTCCCCTGAGGCGGCGAAGACCTCCCCTCCTTCCTCCAGGGTCTCGACCGACCGTGCCCCGCTCGGGGTCAAGACGAGAGTGCCCGCCGGCAGACATTGATCATCATCCCCGACAACACACAGATTGCGGTGCCTCTGCGCGAGCGTTCGCACGATCAGGTACTGGGCATGGTTCGTGTCCTGGTACTCGTCCACGAGCACGTGCTGGAACCGGTCCTGGTACTCTTCGCGTACCTCCGGGACCTCATTGAACAGCCGGATCACCTCGAGCAGCAGGTCGTCGAAGTCGAGCGCGTTGTGCTCCCGCAGCGCGGCCTGGTAGGCCCGCCAGACGCGCGCCACGACCTCCTCGTAGAACCCGCTCGCCTGCTCGGCGTAGGCGATGTGGTCGATGGCCTCGTTCTTCGCCTTGTCGATCATCGCCAGCATCACCGCCGGCGGGAAGCGGCGTTCATCCAGCCCCAGGTTTTTGAGCACCCCGCGCACCAGGCCGCGCTGGTCGTCCTCGTCGAAGATGACGAAGTTCCGGCTGACGCCGATGCGGTCGCCGTGGCGGCGGAGGATCCGGCTGCAGATGTGGTGGAAGGTCCCGATCCACATCCCCCGGGTGATCGCGGCACCGACCAGGCGATCCACGCGCTCGCGCATCTCGCTGGCGGCCTTGTTCGTGAAGGTCACGGCCAGGACGCGGGCCGGGAGCACGCCCCGCTCCCGCATCAAGTAGGCCACGCGATACGCCAGCACGCGCGTCTTGCCGCTGCCCGCCCCGGCCAGGATCAGCAGCGGCCCGCCGGGATGCGTGACGGCCTGCCGCTGCGGGGGATTGAGATCCTGCAGGAGATCCATAGCCTCAAACATCCCCAGGGGCGAAACGATCGATCCCCTTCACCCGATCAAACGCCTCATCGGCTGAGGCCAGGAGCGACAGTCCTTCCTGCCGCATGTGCATGGCAACGAGCGAGTCGTTCACCGGCAACCCATAGGACTGGCGGAATTCCTGACTTGCGGTGAGGAAGTCCGGAGGCAGGGGAATGACCTGAACTCCGAACTTAGGAATGGCCAAGACCGAAAAGTAGTACATCGACAACTCGCGCACAAGATCTGGCCGCCGTGCCAGGAAGGCGGCGGGACTCCCCTTCATCGCCGGCCGGTGCGAGGCGGCCTCGAACATCATCAACCGGTGCACGACCTCCAGAAGACTCACCGGTCCGGTTAATCCTTGCACCTCCCCCGCCTCGATCCGGCGAAGGAAGGCCGAGCACTCCGCCGAGCGCCCCGCGAAGTGGTAGATGAAGATGTTGGCGTCGACGAAGACGGCGCTCCCCGGAGGGATCTCAGTCAACGCCATAGAGATCCTCTTCGAGGACCGCCCGGAGCATTCTCTCCGATACTCTGAATGAGCCTCGGGTCTGCTCGACGATGGAAGAACGCGAGCCGCTGCCCGCGATGTACCGGGCGAGGGCTTCCTGGATCACGTCGTTGACGCTGCGGCCCTGACGACGCGCGACGTTCTTCGTTTGCTCGTAGAGCGTTGCGTCGATTGTCGTGCCGATCTTCCGCTTCATCCGCTTTCACCCCCCGCGCTTCCACCGTACGGCGGCGTTGTCTAGACGTCAAGTCCAATTTCTAGAAAGTGGGTACGGATGCCACGATCGCAGTGCGCGCGGCGCCCGCAGGAGGATATACAGGAGCAGCCCAGCAGGCAGGAGGGCCATCGAGAGCTTGCTGAGCAGGCCGATGCCAACCGCCGCACCGCAGGCCAGCCAGCGCCGTGACTGGCCCCGGAGCGCCTGCCGGGCGGAACGGAGGGCCGCAGCCCAGCTCAGCAGCAGCGGCGCATCGGGGGTGGCCAGGAGCCCGGCACCGGCGAGCACGGGGACGATCTGGAACAGCACGGCGGCGATCAACCCGGCGCGGGCGCCCGACATTTCGCGGCCCAGCAGAAACAGCGTGTATGACGTGAAGCCCCCCAGCACCAGGGGCGTGATGCGGATGGCCAGGGCGGAGTCGCGGACCGCGGTGGTCAGGGCAAGGAGCCAGGCGATCATCGGGGGGTGGTCGAGGTAGCTCCAGTCCAGACGCTGGGCCCACAGCCAGTAGTACGCCTCGTCGTCGATGAGCGGACCCGCGGCCGCCGCGGCGATACGGAGCAGAATGACCGCGGCGAAGAACCCTCCGATCAGAACCGGAGCGGTGCGCGGGGATCGGGGTCGGTCAGGTGCGATAGTAACGGAATCCCTCGCGGAGGAAATCCTGGTCGAAGGCCAGCGCCTCGCTGATGCCACGTTCCCGTATGACGAGGAACCTGACTTCGTCCACCAGACTGACACGTCCTCGCCTGCGCACGAACCGGTTCATCGCCGCCTGGACTCATCCAACTGCAGTCGCACACGGCGCACAGACGCTCACCGACGGAACCATAACAGCATTACAGCATGATGTAAACAGCCGGCGCTGGCCGCGCGGTGGGCGCTACTCCCACTCGATGGTGGCGGGGGGCTTGCTGGTGATGTCGTACATGACGCGGGAGATCCCGGGCACCTCGCGGGTGATGCGGCTAGCGATGCGCTCGAGGACGTCGTCGGGCAGGCGGGCCCAGTCCGCGGTCATCCCGTCCTCGCTGGTGACGGCGCGCACGGCCACGGTGTGTCCGTAGGTGCGGGCGTCGCCCATCACGCCCACCGACTGCACGGGGAGCAGCACGGCGAAGGCCTGCCATACCTCCCGCATCAGCCCGGCCGCGCGGAGCTCCTCGATGACGATGGCATCGGCGGCGCGGGCCAGGGCCAGGCGTTCCGGCGTGACCTCGCCGAGCACGCGGATGGCCAGGCCCGGACCGGGGAACGGGTGGCGCCAGACCATTTCGTCGGGCAGGCCGAGCTGCCGGGCCACCTCACGCACCTCGTCTTTGAAGAGCTCGCGGAACGGTTCGATCAGCCGGAACTGCAACCGCTCGGGCAGGCCGCCCACGTTGTGGTGGGTCTTGATGCGCGCCGCGGTGCGGGTGCCGCTTTCGATGACGTCGGGGTAGAGCGTCCCCTGCACGAGGAACTCCACCTGCCCGAGCGCCCGGGCGTGTTCGTCAAAGACCGCGATGAAGGCCTCGCCGATGCGCCGGCGTTTCGTCTCCGGGTCGGTCACGCCGGCCAGACGGGCGAGGAATCGCTCCCGGGCATCCACGTGGACCAGCGGGATCTGGAAGTGGTCGCGGAAGGTGCGGATGACCTGCTCCGCCTCCCCGGAGCGCAGCAGGCCGTGGTCGACGAAGATCGCGGTCAGCTGATCGCCGATGGCCCGGTGCGTGAGAGCCGCCGCGGCCGCGGAATCCACGCCGCCGGAGAGCGCGCAGATGGCGCGCCCCGCACCGACCGCCTCCCGGATCGCCGTGATCTGTGTCTCGATGAACGACGCCATCGTCCAGGTCGGGCGGGCGCCGCAGATTGTAAACAGGAAGTTCTGCAGGACCTGCGCGCCCCAGGGTGTGTGGGTGACCTCGGGGTGAAACTGGACGCCGTAGAGCGCCCGGCCGCGGTGCGCCATCGAAGCCACAGGGTTGTGGTCGGTGCGGGCCAGGGCCATGAAGCCGTCCGGCATCTCCGCCACGGAGTCGCCGTGACTCATCCAGCAGAGCAGGCGCTGCTCCAGGCCCCGGAACAGATCTCCGCGGTCCTCCACGAAGAGGCGCGTCCGGCCGTACTCACGCTGGCCGAGTGGGGCCGTGCGCCCTCCCAGCGTGTGCGCCATCAACTGCATGCCGTAACAGATGCCCAGCACCGGAACGCGGCCATTGAACAGGGCGGGATCACAACGGGGCGCGCCGGATTCATACACACTGGCCGGGCCGCCGGAGAGGATGATGCCCTTCGGCCGCAGCGCCATGAGGTGGTCGACGGGCGTGTCAAACGGCAGGATCAGACTGTGCACCCGGCTCTCGCGGACGCGGCGCGCGATCAGTTGAGCGTACTGCGCTCCGAAGTCCAGGACGACGACGGTGTCCAGGGCCTCGCGCCGCGGGATGGATCCTGGCAGACGAACCTCCGCGAGCGTCGCGGGCCGCTCGGTCATCGTTACCTCCCCTGCCCCACTTTCTGCGAGAACTGCAGACCCTTCCCTTCGCTACTGAGCGTCGGCGCGATGATGACCTCCGCGCCGTGCATCTCGGTAATGGTCCGCGCGCCGCAGATCCCCATCGCCGTGCGCAGCGCCTCGGCCAGGTTCTGCGACCCGTCGTCGGTTGTGGCCGGGCCGAGCAGGATCTGCTCGAGCGTCGCCGATCCCCCCACCTTGATCCTGGTCCCGCGCGGCAGCGCGGCGTGAGGGGTGGCCATGCCCCAGTGGAGGCCGCGGCCGGGCGCTTCCTCCGCCCTGGCCAGCGCCGAGCCCAGCATCACCGCATCTGCGCCGCAGGCGATCGCCTTGGCGACGTCGCCGCCGACCGCGATGCCTCCGTCGGCGATGACCGGCACGTAGCGGCCTACCCGCCGGTGGTACTCATCGCGCGCCGCCGCCACGTCGGCAATCGCCGTGGCCTGCGGCACGCCGACCCCCAGGACCCGCCGGCTCGTGCAGGCGGCGCCGGGCCCGACGCCTACGAACACGCCAGCCGCCCCGGCCTCCAGCAGGGCCATCGCGGCATCGTAGCCCACGCAGTTGCCCACCAGCACCGGCGCTTCGGTCCGGGCGATCAGGTCGTGCAGGCCGACCGACCGGCCGCGCGTGCTGTGGTGCCGCGCGGTGACGACGGTGGACTGCATCACGATGATCTGGGCGCCGGCCCGCTCGGCCACCGGCACGAGACGGGCCGCCCCGGCCGGCGTGACGGAGACCGCGGCGACGGCGCCCTCGTCGGTGATCGCCTTGATCCTCGCGGCGACGAGCTCGTCCCGCACCGGCTGCTGGTACAGCCGCTGCATGACGCGCACGACGTCCTCGGGAGGAGCGGCGGCGATCTGCCCCAGCGGCTCCTCGGGGTCGTCGTACCGGGTCTGGAGCCCCTCCAGGTTCAGGACGCCCAGCGCCCCCAGCCGGGAGAGCATCACGGCCACGGCGGGATCCACGACGCTGTCCATCGCCGCGGCGATGAACGGCAGGCGGAAGCGATGGGAGCCGACCGACCAGGAGAGATCGACGTCGAGCGGATCGACCGTCGCGGACGCCGGCACGAGCGCGATCTCGTCGAAGCCGTAGGTGCGGCGCGCCGTCCGGGTGCGACTCAGAAATTCGCTCATCGCGCGTGGCTGGCGGCGGGATGGGGCTCGGCCGCGCCGTAGATCTCGGGTTTCAGCACGCAGATGAACCGCAGGTTGCGGTAGCGGCCGGCGAAGTCCAGTCCGTAGCCGACCACGAACTTGTCCGGGATCTCGAACCCGCGGTAGTCGATCGCCACGTGCCGCAACCGTCGGGGGAGTTTGTCCAGCAGCGCGCACACCCGCAGGCTGGCGGGATAGCGGGTCTTCAGCGTCTCCAGCAAGTAGTCCATGGTGAGCCCGGTGTCGATGATGTCGTCCACAACGATGACGTGGCGGCCCTCGATGGACTGGTCGAGGTCTTTCAGGATGCGGACGATGCCGGAGCTCGTCGTCCCTTCCGCGTAGGAACTCGTGGCCATGAAGTCCACCTGGCAGGGGATCGTGATCTCCCGGAGGAGATCAGACATGAACAGAACCGCTCCCGTCAGGATCCCGACGAGGAGCGGTTCTTTGCCTTCATAATCCCTGCTGATCGCGCGGCCGAGCTCCCGGATGCGGCCCCGCAGGGCCTCCTCCGGGATGAGGATTTCGTCGATGTCTTCGAGCAGCCCCACCGCCCCCCAAGGCTTCCGGGAAGTTTGGTTCATTATAGCCAGGGCCGAAGAACAGTGTCAACCGAACGGTCTGTGGACAACTGCGCGCAATGTTCGGGAATTCAGCCAGGTCAGGGGGCTTTGGTTGCGGAGAGTCCGGAGATGGAGAAGGCGGCGTCGAGCTGCTCCCGAATCGCCGCTGCGGCGACGAGAGGGTCCGGTGCACGCGTGATCGGCCGGCCGACCACGAGGAGGTCGGCCCCCGCGCGCAGCGCCTCGGCAGGCGTCGCCACCCTGCGCTGGTCGTCGAGACCCGGGACCTGGGCGCGGATGCCTGGGGTCACCACGACGAACGCCCGGCCGCAGGCGTCTTTGATCGGCGCCGCCTCCCAGGGCGAGCAGACCACCCCGTCCAGACCGCAGCCGTGCGCCAGGCGTGCGGCCCGCAGGACGCGATCCCGCGCATCGGAACCAGCGATGTCGCTCGTCAGCACCGTGACGCCGAGCACGATAGGCCGCGACCAGCCCGGCGCCCAGCGCCCGGCCCCGGCCGCGGAGGAGGCCGCCGCGGCGCGCAACATCGCTTCCCCACCCGCGATATGGACGTTCATCATCGCCACGCCCAGAGCAGCGGCGCTCTCGACAGCACCGGCCACCGTCGTGGGGATGTCGTGGAACTTCAGATCCAGGAAGACCCGGGCCTCGTGCTCGTGGACGAGGGCGACCGCCGCCGGCCCGGCGGCGGTGAACAGCTGCGACCCGACCTTGAACCAGGAGACGACCGGCCGAAGCATCCGCAGGAGCGCCGCGGCGCGGTCGATGTCCGGCACGTCCAGCGCCACGATGAGGCGGTCGGCGGCGGGCAGGGGAGCCCAGGCGGATGCGGGGGCGGGCCCGGGCGGACTCATCGCGTCTCCTCCTCCCCGGCGCGCGCCCGCATGGTGCCGATGATCTCATCGATGGAGCGCAAGCCCTCCGCCTGCAGATGCGCCGCCAGACCCGACCGGATCACCGCGGCCACGTCCGGATTGTCGATCACGGCCGTCCCCACCGCGACGGCGCGTGCCCCAACGATGAAGAACTCGAGCGCGTCGTGGGCGCTCCTGATTCCCCCTGTGCCGATCACGGGGAGGCGCGAGGTCGAGGCCACCTGCCACGTGAGGTAGACGGCCACGGGACGGATCGCCGGACCGGAGAGTCCCCCGGACGGCGTGCCGAGGACGGACCGGCGTGTGCGGACGTCGATGGCCATCCCGAGAAGCGTGTTGGCGACGGAGAGCGCGTCCGCCCCAGCGTCCTCGGCGGCGCGTGCGATCACGGTGATGTCCGTCACGTTCGGGGTGAGCTTCACCCACAGCGGCACTGCGGCGGCCGCTCGAACGGCCGAGACAAGCTCGCCTGTCAGCTCGGGATCGACCCCGAAGCTCAGACCGGCCTCGACGTTCGGGCAGGAGACGTTGAGCTCGATGGCGGCGACGCCGGGCTCCGCGCTGAGCAGGTGCGCCAGCGCCACGAACTCAGTCACTCTGTGCCCCGCGATGCTCACGATGATGGGGACGCCCAGTGTTCGCAGGAACGGCATTTCGCGCGTGACAAACCCGGCGACCCCCGGGTTGGGGAGTCCAAGCGAGTTCAGATAGCCCCCCTCGGTCTCCGCCATATGCGGCAGAGGGTTACCCGGGCGGGCCTCGAGGGTGATCGACTTCGTGATGAAGCCGCCGAACGCGCGCAGGTCCGTCACGCCCTGCGCTTCCCGGCCGAACCCCAGCACCCCGGGCGCGGCCAGCACGGGATGGGCGAATCGAATGCCGGAGATCTCCACGGCCAGGGAGAGATGCTCGCCTGAGGCGGGGCGGACGCGGGTGGCAGCGGGGTCCACCATCTACGTCGTCACCGGCGCCCGGAGCAGGTCGTGGGTGATGAGCCCGCCCATCATCGTCAGCACCGCTCGTCCCTCAAGCGTCCACCCGTCGAACGGCGTATTGCGGCTGCGCGAGGCGAACTCCTCGGCGCGGACCATCCACCGGCGGCGCAGGTCGATCACCACGAGATCCGCGGGTTGGCCCGGCTCCAGCCGGCCGCCGGGAACGCCGAGCAGCTGTGCCGGCCGTGTGCTCATCCTCCGGATGGCCTCAGGCAGGGTGAGGATGCCGGGGTCGACCAGGTGGGTGAGCACGATGCCGAGGGCGGTCTCCAGCCCGATCACGCCGAAGGGAGCGCGGTCGAACTCGACACGCTTCTCCTCGGGCGCGTGCGGCGCGTGGTCGGTGGCCACGACGTCGATCGTCCCGTCGGCCAGCGCCTCCCGCAGCGCGGCCACATCATCCGCGCTGCGCAGCGGGGGATTCATCTTGCGGTTCGTGTCGAAATCGCCGATGTCGGCGTCGGTGAGGACCAGATGGTGCGGGGTCACTTCCGCCGTGACGAGAACGCCGCGCCGCCTGGCCTCGCGGAGCAGGCGCACGCTGGCCCGGGTGCTGACATGGGCGATATGGAGGCGTGCGCCTGTGGCCTCGGCGAGAAGCAGATCCCGCGCCACGATCACCGCTTCGCTCTCCGCGGGAATGCCGGCCAAGCCGAGCGCAGCGGCATGCGTCCCGTCGTGTATCACTCCACCCCCGGAGAGCGACGGATCCTCACAGTGCTCGATGATGGGAAGACCGACCATGTTGGCATAGCCCATCGCACGCCGCAGCAGCCCGGCGTCGGGGACGGCCGCGCCGTCGTCGGAGAGCGCCACCGCCCCCGCGGATGCGAGGCCGGCGATCGGGGCGAGTTCCTTCCCCTGCAGACCCTTCGTGATCGCCCCGATGGGATGGACGCGGCAGGCGCCGATCTCGCGGGCGCGGCTGTGCAGGTACTCGACGACGACCGGGTGATCCACCGGAGGGGAGGTGTTGGCCATGCAGGCGACGGCGCTGTAGCCGCCCCGCGCCGCCGCGCGCGTCCCCGTGGCGATGTCCTCCTTGTGGGTCTGGCCCGGGTCCCGCAGATGGACGTGCATATCGACGAGACCGGGCGCGACCACCAGCCCATGCCCCTCGATGACCTCGTGCCCGGCCGACGGGACGGTGGGGGCGACGGCGGCGATCCGGCCGTCGTGGACGAGGACGTCGGCCTCGGCGTCGAATCCCCGGCCGGGGTCGATCACGCGCCCGCCGCGAATCAGGAGGCCCATGGCCGCGTCAATGTACCTCCACAGGCTCGGGCGCGTGCTCGCGCATGGCGGTCCCGAAAGACTCCGGCCGTACCTCGCGACCGAGCGCCCATCCGAGCGCTGCCATCCGGACGAACACCCCGTTCTCCACCTGGCGCCGGATCGCCGAACGCGGGCTGTCGGCCGCCTCCAGACTGATCTCCGCGCCGAGGTTGGCCGGACCGGGATGCAGGACGAGGCAATCGGGCCGGGCCCGGCCGAGCACGGGCGTGGTGATGCCGTAGGCTCGCGTGTACTCGGCCAGCGAGGGCACGTAGCCGGTCGACTGGCGCTCGAGTTGCATGCGCAGCGCCATGATGACGTCCGCGCCCTCGATGGCTCCAGTCAACGAGGTGGTCATGGCCACGCCGGGAGCCGGAGGTGCGGACGGCAACAGGGTGGCCGGAGCGGCCAGGACGACGTGAGCCCCCAGCTTTGTGAACCCCCAGGCGGCAGATCGCGCCACGCGCGAGTGCAGGACGTCGCCCACGATGGCGACCTTCAGGCCGTCGATGCGCCCCTTGATCTGACGCACGGTCAGGAGGTCGAGCAGACCCTGGGTGGGATGTTCATGCGTTCCATCGCCGGCGTTGACCACTGCGCACGCGACGTGGCGCGCCGCAAGTGACGGCGCGCCACTACTTGGGTGACGGATGACCAGCACGTCGGCGCCGAGCGCCTCGAAGGTCCGGACCGTATCGACCAATGACTCCCCCTTGCGCACGCTGCTGTGCTCGACGTCGCAGGACAACACTTCGGCCCCCAGCCGGCGGGCGGCCAGGATGAACGACATCTCGGTGCGGGTGCTGGGTTCGTAAAACAGCGTCGCCACGGTTGCGCCACGCCACGACGGCGCCGCCCCAGCGTCGGCGAGGTGCTGAGCGCCGTCGAGCAAGCTTTCGATCGTGCGCCGATCGAGGTCTCGCAGGGCTAGAAGATGGCGGCGCATCAGGTCACCTCCGGGAACGACAGGCGACAACAAGAAAACGGGGCAGAGGAACGGCACCTCTGCCCCGTGACACAACTGCGCTGTCCAGTTGATCGGTCCGGCATGCGAGCCCTTTCCGGTCTCTCGGGACCGGGTTAAAGAGTTCACGTTACTCTAGCACGCCGCGCGCGGCCCCGTCAATCGCGCGCGGCGATCGTGCTGCCGCTACAGACGCGCGATGGTCGCGGCGACCCCCCGGAGGGCCTCGGTGGCGGCCAGGAGCAGGGACCCGTAGTCCGCGCCGACGGCGCGGCCGCTGAACCGTCCTTCGAAGATCCGCCGCCGGGTAGCGCCCTCCATCACCCGGATCTCGACGTCGGCAATCGCCAGCCCGTCCCCGTCACGCGCGGAGGGCACCGTCGGGTCCTCCGGAACGCTGCGGCTGATGATGCGCAGCTGGGTCCAGCGGCCGGTGACCACCCAGTCCGCGCCCACGGCCCGGGCGATCTCGGCGGCGACGGTCGGCGAGGTCAGGTCCGCCGGCGTGTAGCCGCGGGCCCGCAGCGCGGCGCGGACGGCGTCTGCGGCCACCACCTGCAGGCCGCCGGCCTGTCGCTGCAGCAGCCGCCGCAGCACATCGGTCAGGTAGGGCTGCGGGATCTGCCCGCTGTCCACGCTGATGTTCTCGAAGTCCGCGACGGCCACCACGCGCACTGTCTGCGCCCGCACGGGCGTCAGGGCTGCCAGGAGCATGATGGCCGCCAGCAGGATGGCCCGCATGGTCACGTCCCCTTCTTCCTCACGATCGACCACATGCCGTCCTCATACTTGACGAGATCGCCGACGTCCACCTGGTCGTAGAAATCGTCGGGCACGCTGTACTCGATGTTGTTGATGACGACCACATACGACTGCCGTCGGTTGTGGTAGTACTTCGCCTCCACCCACCCGGTGATCGTCCGCTCGGTGCCCCCGCAGGAGGGAAGGATCTGGGCCACGGTCACCGCCAGGAGCACCACCAGCACCACACCCTTCGTCACGTCTCACCCCGGCCGTCCTGCGCGTCGAAAATGCAGAGTCCCCGGTTATCTTACCCCGGGGACTCTGCCACAGGCAAGCAGACGGTCTTACCAGGAGGTGGTGACCTCCAGGCGATACCGGTGCGTGGCCAGCGTGCCGGGCGGGGTCTCGCGCCGCTGGTAGCGGAAGCGCCCCGTGACGCCCGACGTGATCTGGCTGAAGAACCCGAGCTCGAGTTCGGTCTGGCTGACGCCGGTGGAGATGACCCGACCCGACTCGAAGTTGACGTACGGCCGGAACCGCGGGCTGAAGGTCAGGCTCAGCTGCGCGTTCCAGGCGCTGTAGTCGGTGGTGCTGGTGATGCCGAACAGATCGTTGCCGCCGCGGTAGATCGGCAGGTAGCCGGTGCCGTAGTTCTTGTACTGGACGCGCAGCATGGGGCTGAACTGCGTCATCCCGGTCAACTGGCCGAGATTCCAGACCGTGTTGACCTGGTAGGCGGCCACGGCGGTGCCGCCCGACGGCGTCCAGGAAGCGTACTCCGCCTGGAGGGTGACGCCGGGGATGATCGTCCCGCTGACGTCCACCGACCACCCGCTGTTGACTGCGTTCGGGACCAGCGGGGCGGTGGCGAAGCCGTTGGTCCGCTCGGACAGGTAGTTGACGCCGACCGTCCACCCGGGCAGGAGCGCCATCGATCCGCGGACGGTGTAGATGCTCTGCAGCGCGTTGATGAACCCCGGGTTGTAGAAGTAGGTGAACCCCGCCGCCTCGAAGCTCACCGGGCCGAAGCTGCCGCTGAACTTGAGGCCGTCGATGCCGACGGAGTCGCCGCCGTAGACGGCGACCGACCCCTCCCGGAACAGCAGGCCGATCGGGCCGAGGGTGTAGGTCTGCTTACCGAGCCGCCAGTTGAGCCCGTAGGCAGCCACGTCGATGTAGGCCCGGTCGAAGGTCACGCCGACGATGGGATAGCCGCCCCCGTCCACGTTATTGAGGGGCAAGCCAGCCGTCGTCGTGCAGCCGCCCCCCGTGGGCGTGACGTTGCTGCTGGTGCCGCTGCCGAAGGCGAAGATGCCGCCGTCGCAGCTATCGAGCAGCATGTTGACCGTCGCCGAGGCCGTGGGGCTGATCTTCCCGGTGAAGGTCAGGTTGAACAGCGCGAAGGCGTAGGTCGTCCCTCCGGCGGCGGACACGGCCGGAGTTCGGATGTCCGACTGGTAACGGAAGAAGGCGAACCCGGCGACTTTCGTGTTGTCCAGCCGATCCCGCAGCGCAGCCAGTTCCTCCTCGACTGCGGTGACGCGCACGCCCAGGGCGGCCAGCTCTGCGCGGAACTCGTTGATGAGCCGCTGCAGCGTGGTGATATCCGCCCGGG
>Ga0209172_10002865_pt1 | contig 28591 bp, 21 predicted proteins | sample LarsenN4metaG_FD_184113 | JGI IMG/M metagenome (GOLD analysis project Ga0209172, IMG submission 184113) | Hot spring sediment bacterial and archeal communities from British Columbia, Canada, to study Microbial Dark Matter (Phase II) - Larsen... ... | reverse complement strand
TGAGCGGCTTGCGCCGCAAGGGTGACAGCCCGGGCAGAAACGGCGTAGCTTCGGTCATGACGGCGGCGATTCCGGCGAAGACGCGCACGCTCTGCTTCGACACCAGAACGTTAAGCGAATCCAACGGCTTCGTCGCCGTCCTTCGAGTCGCATCCCAAACTAGGGCGAATAAAGCGGGCTAGCTCCACCTCGACCGGCGCCCTCCGGAGCGCCGCGGGCCCGACCGGGGCCGGCTCCGGGCCGGTCTTACGCGGCGGCGGCATCGCTCGCCAGGTACGCGTCGAAGGCTGCCCAGAAGCGCTGGCGCACCTCGTCGGTCTCCTGCAGGATCTCATGCTTGGCTTGCGGGATGAGCAGGTGCGTGCCGACCTTGAGCCGCAGTGCGAACTCCTCGATGGCGCGGGTCGATACGATGCTGTCCATGCCGGCGGCGAACAGCAGCAGCGGCACCTCTACTCTCAGCGGGTACTCAGGCGCCGTGAGTCGGGCAATCGAGCGCAGGGCTGCGCGCAGCCACGCCACCGTGGGCGAGCCCAGCCCGAGCTGCGGGGCCGTCTCCAGCACCATGCGGTTGCGCTGGTAGCGCTCGCGGTCTGTGGTGAGCGCGTTGCCCTCGAAGGGATCGAGCTCGATCGGCCGGTCGCTGCCGCCGCGCACGTACATGGAGCGCAAGCCGATGCCGGCGAGCACCTCCGCGTAGAGGCGGGAGACCGCGCGCGGGGCGCCCAGCCGCTCGCGGGCTATGTCGATCATGGGCGCGCTCAGTATCATGCGCGAGAACCACGAGCCGGGCAGGGTGGCGTTGCGCAGCAGGATGTGCCCGCCCATGGAGTGGGCCATGGCGATGTAGGGCGGCTGGCAGTCGGGCAGGACGATCTCCTTCATGAAGTGGTAGAGGTCCTGGTCATAGTCGGCAAAGGAGCGCACGTAGCCCTTGCTGGGGTTGCGCAGCTGCCGCGAGGAGCCGCCCTGGCCGCGCCAGTCCATGGTGGCCACGGCAAAGCCGCGGCGACGCAGGTCGGCCACCACCTCGAAGTATTTCTCGATGAACTCGCCGCGGCCCTGGAACAGGCACACCGTCCCCCGGCGCGGGGGCCGGGTCGGCTCCCAGCGCGCATAGCGCAGGCGGATGCCGTTGCGGCACTCGAGCATCCCGGTGGTCGCGCCACTGGGAACCGGGTTCTTCGCCAGCGCCACGAGATTCATGGACCCTCCTCCCTCGCCGCTGCGCCGCAGGCTCTATAGCAGGCGGCGCGGCAGCGAGACAGGCTCGCTGGCATCGGGACGCGAGCGGTCCCTGGAATGCCAAGGGCCCCGGCCGCTGAGCCGGGGCCCGACCATGGCGCAAGACGAGGCCTTCAGTAGTAGGGTCGCTCCCAGCGCCGGGGCGGCGCCTCGTAGGCAAAGGGACCGAATCGGCGCGGCTCGAGCGGCACGGCGCTCACGATCTCGCCGGTGCAGCGGTCGATGCCGAGCTCAAACAGGCGCCCGCTCGGGCGGCGGGCGTGCACGGTGGCGATCTCCCCGTGCAGCTGGGCGTCGTGGAAGTCGTGCCAGCCGCGGCGCAGCAGACGCTCCTTGATCTCGTCCTTGGGCACGCACCCGTACGCGGGATCGGCGTAGGAGTAGCGCCGCGGAGGAGGCCCGTACTTGGGCTCGTAGCCGTACTCGTCCCGCCACACGCGCTCGCGCGGAACCGGCGGACCGGCGTATGGCGGCGGCGGAGGCACCTCCACGTAGCGCGGTGGCGCATGATGGCGGGGAGGGGGATACTTGTAGATGTCGGCGTAGCGCGGATCGTCGTAGGCCGACCCGTAGCGGTCGCCCGGCGGCCCGTCGTAGAGATCGGCCGCACGTGCTCCCGTGCTCACAGCAGCCGCCAGCACACCAGCCGCCAACAGGAGAATCCTCATGACAGGGAACTCCTCTCGCCTCTAATCCTGGCCGTTGGGGCAGAGTGGCGGCGGCAAGATGAACGGGAGATGAAGACGGTTATGCTCAGGCTCCCAATAAGCCGTTGTCAATGCGCAGCTTTTCGGAAACCCTGATGTGAGAAGCGGGCCGCGGCGGGTGCCTTCGGGACCCCTTGAAGCTGCCGCGCCCCGGCCTAAATCTCAGCCTGCGCATGCCGCTCAAGCGGGTGCGCAGGACGAGCTGCCTGGCCCCCGCGGCAGGCGAGTTTCCTGGCCCTATGGGCAGGCAGAGACCACAACGTCGCTTCTGAAGGAGGACTTGTGATGCGACACATCGACTTTGCCCCCCTCTATCGCTCCACCGTCGGCTTTGACCGCCTGTTCGACCTGCTCGACACCGTGGCAGGCTTCGATGCAGGCCCCACGGCCTATCCGCCCTACAACATCGAGCGGCTCGGCGAGAACGAGTACCGGATCACCATGGCGGTGGCCGGCTTCGCCCAGGACGAGCTGAAGGTCGACGTCAAGGAGCAGACCCTGTCCGTGCGCGGCGAGAAGAAGGACGATGACAAGGAGCGCCAGTTCCTGCACCGCGGCATCGCCACGCGCGCATTCGACCGCCGCTTCAAGCTGGCCGACCACGTCGAGGTGACGGGCGCCGACCTCAAGGACGGCCTGCTCAACATCGATCTGGTGCGCAACGTGCCAGAGCGGCTCAAGCCGCGCGCGATCGCCATCGGCAACGGCAAGGCCAAGGAGCTGGCCAGCGCCTAACTAACGCCGCTTGGCTCCCGTCCGGGAGTGCCGCGTGCGCCCTCCGGCGCACGCGGCATGCGGCGAGGCCCCCCGGGCGGCCGCGGGGCGCTTCTCTCGAGCCCCGTAGCAGCGCCGGCAAGGCCGGGCGAAGCCCGCGCATCAACGGGCTTGTCTGCGCCGACGGCCCGGCATAGCGTCGTGCTGCCGGCGACGGCCTAAAAGCCGGTCCTCCGTCACAGCCAGGGGGCACCGCGCCGCGCCGGCGGGATGCCATGCCGAGGAGGGGCCCATGACTGATGCGTCAGGGAGAGTGCCGAGGCTGCTTCTCCTCTTTGCGGCGGCGATGCTCCTCGGTCTGGTGCAGCTGGCGGGCCCGCCCGTGGGAGCGGGCGAGCGTGTGAGCGCGCTCGTCGACGCGCCGGGCGGCGACCGTGTCTGGGCCGGCGCACCCAAACAGCAGACGGCGCAGTTCCGCTGCCCCGGCGGGCAGCTCGTGTTTCTCACGCGGGCCTGCGGCTGCAACGGCGCCTGCTGCGCCTGCTCCGGAAACCAGCGCTATCTCAATCACTGCACCTGCAAGTGCGAGGCGACACCGAGCGCCTGCAGCAAGGGCCATAGCGCCGGCAATCCCTGACCAGGCACCGGCTCGGGCGGGCGGCAGGAAGCACCGTCAGTCGCAAGGCAGCCGGACGACGTCCTGATCGCGACGGGGACCTGCCCACAGCTGGTCAGCGATCTCTGAGGCAACCGAGCCGTTGTGGACCAGGATGGCGCGGGCGCGCTCCACGTTCTGATCGGCGGCCTGGTCCGGCGCGACCGCGGCGGGCGGCGCGCTCGGGTCCAGGCACTGTCCGCGGCTGTGCCGATCGATGATCTTGCGCATGCCCTCGGACAGCGCCCAGCCGAGAGGCAGCCTGAAATAGTCGTAGTTCAAGCGGATCGATATGGGCGGCCGCGACGGACACAGGCCGGGCGCCACGCCGGCGTCACCTGCGCCCACGGTCGCCATCAGGGCGGCCTCCGGCCTGACGGGAGGACAATCGACCATGCGGCTCCAGTCGCGCATGGTGTTGTGGGCGACATAGCCGCGGCGCTCGCGCGTGTTGAGCATTGTGCGCAGCGGCGGCGTCAGCTCGTCCACCGTGATCGGCACGGGGGAGGCCGGCGGCTGAGCCCCGCCGATCACGATCACATGCACGGTGATGTAGGGGAAGCTCGACTCCGCTGCCGGCTTGACCTCATAGGGCCGCAGCGCGTTCCTCACGACCGAGAGCGTCTCCACACCGGACCCCTCGAAGTAGGCGCCGTCGACCAGGGCCAGACGGTTGTCTCCCACCGTCGCGGCCGGCAGGATCCAGGGGAAGCGCCCGCTGAGGCCCACGGCCGAGCCGAGGGTGAGGTCCTTTGCGGCCATTGCCTCCTGCATGAAGAGATAGCCGATGTGGTACCCGGGATCGTCGATGTCGGGGCCGAAGGGTGAGACCACGATCTGCCGGCCATCGCTGACGCTCGTGGTGTTGAGCAGCAGAGCCGGCCCCGCGTCCTCGAAGCTCCAATGCGACAGGAAGGGGCTGGAGAACGGATTCCCCTCGCCCTCGACGCGGCTCCATGCGCTGACAAGGCTCTCCTCGAAGGCGCGTCCGCGGCTGAACTGCGGCACCGTCAAGACAGGCGGCAGAAACCGCTGCACCAAGTCGGCGAAAAATGCCCGCCACACGATGGGGGCGAGGAAGTCCTGCTTCAGGATGGCGTCGACCTTTCTCTCGAACGTGCCGGAGCCGACCCGGCAGGGCTGCCAGGGCCCATTGGTGGCGTGCTTCTTGGCCAAGCTCGAGAACACGGACGCGCCCAGGCTGCCGCCGGAAACGCCGCTGATGGCAAAGATGTGCTGGGCAAAGTTGGGGCACCGGTCCTGAATGCGGGCGAGCACCTTGGCGGTGAACTGCGCGGCATAGAGCCCGCCGGATTCGGCGGCGATCAGATAGACGGGGTAAGGCTCGCCCTTGTAGGCGTCCCGGTCCATGCGCGAGCGGTACCACTCCATGAACGCGTACTGCAGCTGGATCAGGCCTTCGCCGCGGCCGGGACTGTCGACCAGGCGCGCGCGATGAGCCTCGCCACGATCGAAGACGGCCAGCGCCAATCCCCACACCAGCAGCAGCATGATCCACGGCACGCCGAGCCGGTCCGACCACGACTGGAGCAGGCTCAGCACGACGAGGAGCAGGCACAGGAACAGGAGGAACCCGGCGAGCGCCCCCAGCGCCCCCGCCAGCGGAACGGACACTGCCGGCGCGAATGCCAGCCCAACGGCCGCGAGCGCAACCGCGCCCCAGCCGACGCGCTCGGCGGCACCGAAGGCGAAGGGCCCGTCGGCCGTCCGCCGCGGCCGCCACGCTTCGGCCAACGGGAGCAACAGGAACAGGAGGGCGACAACGGCGATGCCGGCGGCTGCCAGCTTCAGTCTGCGGTCGGCGGCCTCCATGCGCTCGAGCGTGCCGTCAATCTCGGCGTCGATCCCTCTGGGCAGGTCCGGCAGGTCGAGGGCGGCGAGAAAGACGCCGAGCGCCCCGGCCCCGAGCAGGAGGGCGGCGCACACGGCCGGTCCCCACCTCAGGATGCCGTTGAAGAGGCGCCGCCCCTCCTCGCCGCCGTGCACCGCGGCGCGGTGCCGGCCGACGCGATAGGCGAGCGAGGCTGCGAGCAGAAACAGCAGAAGCGTCAGGCCCATCTGAAGCCGGTCGTCGGTCTCGACAAGCGCTCGGTAGAGGTCGCGCACCTGAGCCGGCACGGCCAGCACCAGGAATGCGAGCAGGGGCACGAACCACGAGACGCGGAGCACGCGCACTGCGTCGAAGAACTGCTCTGAACGTCGAAGCCGGCGGTCGAACTGCATGGACGCCTCCCCTCGAACCCGCGCTTCACGCCTGCGCAAACGACAGCCCCGCACGCTTCCAGGGGCTCACTGCCCGACCAGGGACAGCCACTCCTCCTCGGAGAGCACCTTGACGCCCAGCTCGCGCGCCTTGCCGAGCTTTGAGCCGGCATCGGCCCCGGCCACCACGTAGTCGGTCTTCCTCGAAACCGAGCCCGCCACCTTGGCTCCGAGCCGCTCGGCCAGCGCCTTTGCCTCGCTGCGCGTCATCTTGTCGAGCGAGCCCGTGAACACCACCGTCTTGTCGGCGATGGGCGAGGCGGCGGCGGCGCGCACGAAGGGCTCGACCTCCACCTCGGCCAGCAGGTCGTCGAGCGCCTTGAGGTTGTGCGGCTCGGAGAAGAAGTCGATCAGCGCATCGACGACCGTGGGGCCGATGCCCTCGATGTTGTCGAGGTCACGGTAGGCGTCGCTGTCCCTGCCGCCCTTGGCGGCGGCTAGGGAAGCGGCGCGGAAGGCCGCAAACGTGCCCAGCGCCCTGGCCAGGTCGCGTGCGGTGGTCTCGCCGATGTGGCGGATGCCGAGCGCATAGATGAAGCGGTCGAGCGGGATCCTGCGGCGGGCCTCGATTGCCTTAAACAGGTTGTCGACCGACTTGGCGCCGTAACCCTTCTTGGCGGCCAGCCGCTTGTCCTCGGGCATGCGCGCATCGCGAGCAGCAAGCGTGAAGATGTCGGCCGGCTGCATGATGCGGCCCTCGTCGTAGAAGGCCTCGATCTGCTTCTCGCCGAGACCCTCGATGTCGAAGGCGTTGCGGGAAACGAAGTGCTTGAGGCGCTCCTTGGCCTGGGCCGGGCAGATGAGCCCCCCGGTGCAGCGGCGCACCACGTCGGCGCGGCCCGTCGCCTCGTTGACCTCGCGCACGGCGGCGCTCCCGCAGGCCGGGCACACCTCGGGGAAGCGGTAGGGCTTGGCCCCCTTCGGGCGCTTGTCGAGCACCACCCCCATCACCTGGGGGATGACGTCTCCCGCCCGACGGACGATGACGGTATCGCCGACGCGGATGTCCTTGCGCGCGATCTCGTCCTCGTTGTGGAGCGTGGCGTTGGAAACGACGACGCCGCCCACCGTCACCGGCTCGAGCTTGGCGGCTGGGGTGAGGGCGCCGGTGCGGCCGACCTGGATGTCGATCCCAAGGAGCCTCGTCATGGCCTCCTGGGGCGGGAACTTGTGGGCGATGGCCCAGCGGGGCGCGCGCGACACGAACCCCAGGCGCAGCTGCCAGTCGAGCCGGTTGACCTTGTAGACCACACCGTCGATGTCGTAGCCGAGCGACGCGCGCCCCTCGGCCATCGTGCGGTGGAAATCGAGGACCTCCCGCTCGCCCCTGCACAGGCGCATAAGCGGATTGAGCGGCAGGCCCCAGCTCTTGAACATCTCGTAGCCTTCCCACTGGGTGGCGGCCGGCGGGGAGGGTTGCGACAGCCCCCATCCGTAGGTGAAAAAGCGCAAGGGGCGCCGCGCGGTAATGGAGGCGTCGAGCTGGCGCAGGGACCCCGCTGCGGCATTGCGCGGATTGGCGAAGACCTTGGCGCCGGCAGCCGCCTGCTCGGCATTGAGCTTCTCGAAATCGGCGTGGGCGAGGTAAATCTCGCCCCGCACCTCGATGAGATCGGGCACGCCGCGCCCCGACAGGCGCCGCGGCACCTGCTTCACGGTCATGACGTTGGCGGTGACGTTCTCGCCCTCGGTGCCGTCGCCGCGGGTGGCGGCCTGCACCAGCCGCCCCTTCTCGTAGGTCAGCGAGATCGACAGGCCGTCGATCTTGGGCTCGGCGGTGAGCTCGACGGTGGCGTCGGCCGGCAGGCCCAGGAAGCGGCGCACGCGGGCGACGAAATCGACGACATCCTCCTCGCTGAAGGCGTTGCCGAGCGAGAGCATGGGCACGGCGTGCCGCACCTTGCCGAACGCCTCGACGGGCGCCGCGCCGACCCTGAGGGAGGGGCTGTCAGGGCGAACGAGGGCGGGGAAGCGCGCTTCGATGGCGGCGTTGCGGACGCGCAGGGCATCGTAGTCGGCGTCCGAAATCTCCGGCGCGTCCTTGGCGTAGTAGAGCTCGTCGTGGTGCGCGATCTCCCGTGCCAGCCGCTCGAGCTCCGCGGCAGCCTCCTTCTCGGTGAGCTTGTCGACCGGCTTGCCGGCCAGGGTTGCTGCGCTCATGCGCACAAGACTGCCTCGGCGGCGCAGCGAGCGCCAGACCCCATCCGGGCGCCCGCGCCGGCGCCGCCTACTGGCTGCGCTGAGCCAAGCCCATGGGCGGGCGGGCCGGCGGCGCGCTCGACACCGGCACGTCGCTCGGCACGCGCGGCGCCGGCATGTCCTCGGGCGCGGGGAGCCCGGGCGGAACCGCCGCCGGCTTCTGCTCGGCAGGCGGCTTCTGCTGCTGGGAGCCGCCCGGCGTGAGGGCCTTGAGGGTCCTGCTGAGCCAAGTGCCCTGATTGACCTCGGGGCTGACGCCGCCCGACTTCAGCAGCGCGTAGGCATGCTGGTACCACTGCGAGTTGGGGTAGTTGTGGCCGAGCACCGCGGCCGCCGTCTGCGCCTCGGGCACGATGCCCAGCGCCATGTTGGTCTCGACCAGCCGGTAGAGCGCCTCCTCCACGTGCGCCGTGGTCTGGTACTCGCCGACGACGGTCTTATAACGGTTGATGGCGGCGATGTGGTTGTGGCGCTGCTGATAGTATCGCCCCACGTTCATCTCTGCCGCGGCCAGCGTGTCCTCGGCGATGCGGATGCGGTTCTGCGCCTGCTTGGCGTACGGGCTGTCGGGGTAGCGCTGCACCAACGTCTTGAGCTCTGCCAACGCCTTGCGCGTGGCCGTCTGATCGCGAGCGGGATCGCGGATCTCGTCGAAGTTGGCCGAAGCGATAATGTGGTGGGCGAGGGCGGCATCCTTGGTGCCGGGGTGCAGCGTGGTGTAGCGGCGCGCCGAAGCGATGGCCTCCTGGTACTTACCGGCCTTGTAGTAGGCGTATGCAGCCATGACGATGGCGCGGCGGGCCTCCGGCGAGTAGGGATGGTCACGGTCGAGATCCTCGAACTTGCGCGCCGCCTCGCTGTAGGCGCCGCGGTTGAGCAGGGCATCGCCGTCGGCGTACATCTTGCCCGGAGGATCGGGATTGAGCGCCTTGGCCGCATCGTTGCTGGAGGCGCAGCCGCCGGCGATGCCGCCGGCCAACACGCAGGCGAGAGCCCACGCGCGCACGCTTGCGCGGGCGCCGATGGTTCGCCGCTCAGCCCACAGTGCCATAACGCCTCGTCCCCGTTGTGCTGCGCCCCGGTTCTCAGATCGCCGGGTGAGAGCGTTGGAAGCTGCCGTCCGACCCCTAGCACACGCGCGGGCCGACACCAACTGTGCGGGTGCCGGTTTCGCCTCGTGCAACTAGCATCGCTGCGAGTCGGCGCAAAATTGTGGAGGCCGCGCGGCCACTGGGGGGCGGAGCCGCGATCCTCACGGCGCCCCCGGGTGCCGCTGCCGGCCCGGCCGGCGCCGGGCCCGTCACGTGCGGTCGGCCGCGTAGCCGACGGCGGCGATGCTGCTGGCCACTGTCACTTCGACGGGCACCGCCTCGCGCACCCACGGGGCCCTGACCGTCGTCCAGGCCTCGGCGTCCTCGAACAGCGCCTGCACGACGCGGGCATTGAGGCGGTGGCCGCCGCGCACCGAGCGGTAGGCGCCGAGGAGAGGCGCGCCGGCAAGCGCCAAATCGCCCATGGCGTCGAGAATCTTGTGGCGCACGAACTCCTGGGGATAGCGCAGCCCCTCCGCGTTCATGATGCGGTCGTCGGCGAGGGCAATGGTATTGTTGAGGGAGGCGCCGAGCGCCAAGCCGGCCTTCCACAGGTTCTCCACGTCGCGCATGAAGCCGAAGGTGCGCGCGCGGGAGATCTCGTTGCGGAACGCGCCCGAACTCATCTCCAGGGCCAGGCGCTGGCGGCCGATGAGCGGCGTGGGGTACTCGATCTCGACATCGAGATGGAGTCCGGCATGGGGCACCAGCTCGCCCCAGCAGTCGCCGTCCTGCACCCGCACCGGTCTGAGAACCTTGATGAACTTGCGCGGGTGGGGCAGCTCGCGGACCCCGACGTCGTCGATGGCCTCGACGAAGGCTGCCGCGCTGCCATCCATGATCGGCACCTCGCGGGCATTGATCTCGATGTAGCAATTGTCAACATTGAGCCCGCGCAGCGCGGCCAGCAGATGCTCAACGGTGCCCACGGTGACGCCGCTGTCGTCGCCCAGGACGGTGCACAGGGTAAGGTTCTTAACGTAGCGGACGTCGGCCGGAATCTCGGCCACGATGCGGGAGCGCTTGCTGACCAGGAAGCGGTAGCCGGTGTCGGCCTCGGCGGGATGCAGCACCATGGAGACCGGGGCGCCGCTGTGCACCCCCGTGCCCGACAGCTCCACCTCGCGCCCAAGCGTCGTCTGCCGCGAGCCGATGAATCGCTTCGACATTGTGCGACGTCCCTCGATCCCCTCATCGGCTCAGGACACCGAAGTTCGCCTTCGGTTGTCCTGTGCCCCCACGTCTTGCCTTGGCGGCAATTCCCGTGCTCGGGCTACCCTCTGTTACGTCCGTCGCCTTGATTCAGCCCGAGTTTGTGAATCAAACGATATGTGCTGTGTGGAGTGGGGACAAATCACGGTTTCTTACACTGTGTTACCGCCCTGCCGCACGCGCCTGCCTGCGTGTTGCACCTAGCGCTTGCCGCGGCCGAAAAAGACCGGCAGGTCAACCTCTTCTTGCGCACCGGCGACGCCGTTTCTTCCGCTGGAGCCGCGCGCAGGCGCATCATCCTCCCGAGCAGCATCGCGCCGGCCCCGGGTTGCACCCGCGAGGCGTCGCAGCAGGCTGGTCTTGGGCATGGGCGATTCGGGTTGCCGCTGATACACGGACGGCGGCTGCGGCGGGCCGCGCTGCTCGTCGTCGGCGGTCTTGGACCAATATTCGCGCTGCGCGTGCGGCGGGAAGTCTTCGACGCTGGGCGTCGGCCTGGACCCGCGCGGCGCAGGCGCGAGGCCTGAGATGTGCGGCGGCCCCTCCTGGATGTAGACCTCGCCCGGCGCGCGCCGGGACCCCTCGGGCGGATAGCCCGGGCCGTTCAGGTCGTCGATCGCCTCGCTGAGGCGGCGGCGGTAATCGTCGGCATCGCCGGCGGGCGCCGACTGCGTCGGCCACGCCACGCCGTCGGCGGCAGCCGGCTGGGCCTGGGCGTGCACGCCGGACCGTGCCATGCCGGAGGCCACGATCGAGACCCGCACGCGGTCGCCCAGGCTCTCGTCGAAGGTGGCGCCGACGATGATGTTGGCGTCGGGGTCGACCTCCTGGCGCACGCGGTTGGCGGCCTCGTCCACCTCCCACAGCGTCAGATCGCGGCCGCCGGTGATGGACAGCAGCAGGCTCTTGGCGCCCTTGAGGGTGACGTCGTCGAGCAGCGGGTTGACGATCGCCTCCTCGGAGGCGACTACGGCACGCTGCTCGCCGGAGGCCTCGCCGGTGCCCATCATCGCCGTGCCCATGCCCGACAGCACGGTGCGCACGTCGGCCAGATCGAGGTTGATGAGGCCCTCCTTGACGATCAGGTCGACGATGCAGGCGACGCCCGAGTAGAGCACCTGGTCGGCGAGCACGAAGGCCTCGGCGAAGGTGGTGCGGTCGGTGGCGACGCGGAACAGGTTCTGGTTGGGGATGACGAGCAGTGTGTCGACGTGCTTCCTGAGCTCGGCGATGCCCGCCTCGGCGATGCGCATGCGGCGCGAGCCCTCGAACTGGAACGGCTTGGTGACTACCGCCACAGTGAGGATGCCGTACTCCTTGGCGGCGCGGGCGATCACCCAAGCCGCGCCGGTGCCGGTGCCGCCGCCCATCCCGGCGGCGATGAACACCATGTGGCAGCCGGCGATGGCCGCGCGGATCTCCTCGATGGCCTCCTCGGCGGCGGCCTGGCCGACGTCGGGCTTGGAGCCAGCGCCCAACCCCTCGGTGAGCCGCTGGCCGAGCTGAACGCGGCGCTCGGCGCTCGAGGCCTCGAGCGCCTGCGCGTCGGTGTTGGCGACGATGAACTCGGCCCCGGTGAGCCCGGCCGCGATCATGTTGTTGACCGCGTTGCCGCCCGCTCCACCCACGCCGATGACGGCGATGCGCGGTTTCATCATGTGCCCCTCAAAATCCTTCCCGGAGCCACTGCCCCATACGCTTCAAGTAACTGCCCGACTGGCGCGCGCTGCTCATCCACCAGGCGCCCGCCGCAGGGTCGGCGGCGACGTGGGCGAGGCCGAGCAGGGTTGCGTACTCCGGCCCGGCGAAGGCCGGCGGCATGCCCTCGAGCGGCTCGATGCGCGCGACGCGCACCGGACGCGCGAAGAAGTCGGCGGCGAACTCGCCGAGCCCGGCAAGGCGGCTCCCGCCGCCGCACAGCACGATGCGCCGCATGGCGTAGGAGGCGACGCCCGAGCGGTCGATGCGCCCGGCGATGTGGCCGAAGAGGCGCAGCATGCGCCCGCGCACGATGGCGGCGATCTCGCCCGTGGTCGTGCGGCCGCGAGCCCCCGGGCCGCCCGCAGCGCCGTAGACCGCGTAGGCGACGGCCTCGCGCCCGTCGTCGGCGCCGCGCGCCAGTGAGGCGAACTCCTTCTTGAGGCGCTCCGCCTCGTGGGCCGGCGCGCCCAGCTCCTGGGCGAGGTCGAAGGTGGCGTGGTTGCCGCCCACCGGCACCACCTCGTTCCACAGCAGGTGGCCGCCGGCGAAGGCCGAGATCATGGTGGTGCCGGCGCCGAGGTCGAGGCACACCACGCCCTGGCGGCGCTCCTCATCGGTGGTGGCAGCGAGCCCCCCGGCATGCGGCGCGGCGGCGAAGCCGGCGGCGGTGAGATAGGCGCGCTCCACCACGTGCAGCAGATTGCGCAGGGGCGCCTCGTCGGCGGTGACGGCGTGCAGGTCGGCGCCGAGCGAGCGGCCGGCCATGCCGAGCGGGTCGGCCACCCCCGCCGCGCCGTCGAGCCGATAGGACAGGCAGCCCAAGTGCAGCACGGCGCGGCCCTCGCGCTCGGCGTGCGCCCGCGCCGCCGCCATCAGCCGCTCGATGTCCCCCGTTCCGACCACGTGTCCCTCGATCTCCGTATGGGCCGTGAAGGTGCTGGACCTCAGCCGGCCGCACGCGACGCTCAAGAACACCTCCTCCACCGCCACGCCGGCCGCCTTCTCGGCCTGCGCCACGGCCCCCCGCACGGCCTGCTCGGCCTCGCCCAGCTCGACGACGAGGCCGCCCTTCATGCCGCGCGACGGCTCGACCCCGACACCCAGGACCCGCATGCCGGCGAGGCCCCGGCCGGGGCCGGTCAACGCCACGATGCTGCACGCCGTCTTGCCGTTGCCGATGTCCAACAGCCCGACGACGTCGCCGGCCTCTCCTGCAGATCCGAGACGCACTGCCACAGTCGATACTCCGACGCTCCGGTCACGTACCGCCGACGGCGGGCGGCTCCTCGGCCGCCCCACCGGCACGATGGCCGGCCCCGCGCCCCTCACGCAGGATGACGCGGGCAGCCACCCTGAGATCGAGCGAATGGCCGCGCAGGGCCTGCCGGCCGGCGAGGGCGGCGGCCTGCGCCAAGGCCCTGTCGACGCCATCGGCCGGCAGCTCGATGCTGCCGCCGTCGGCCAGGCGCAGACGCCAGCGCCGGCTGCCCACGCGCTCGGCCGTCTCCACCCGCGCGAGCAGCGGCGGGTATGCCGAAAGCAGGGCGAAGAGCCCGGCGGCCGCCTCCGGCCCCCCCTCGCCGGCGATGCGCGGCAGCGCCGGCATCGCATCCGGCCGGGTGGGGCCCAGGACGCGGCCGTCGGCATCGACCAGGTAGTGGCGGGTGCCGAGCCGCCAGAGGGCGAAGGGTCGGCGTTCGCTCACGTGCACGTCGATGCGGTCGGGCAGCACGCGCTCGATGCTGGCGCGCTCGACCCAGGGCAGGCGCTCGATGCGCGCCTGGGCCGCGCGGCTGTCGAAGCTCAGCACGGTGGGACTGGCGGCAAGGCCAATGGCATCGAAGACGTCGCTGTCGAGGGTGTAGCGGTGCCCGCTGAGATGGACCTGGGTGAGGCCGAAGCCCGCCCGGTCGAGCATGCGCTCGAGCTCGGCCATGGCCCTCGAGGTGGGATGCTCCGGGCCGGCCGTGCCGGCAAGGGCAAGGAACACAGGCCCGGCCACGGCGAGGAGGGCGACGAGCGGCAGGACCGCCCACGAGCGGCGTCGGACGCGGTGAGGAATGCGGCTGCCAGAGCGGCGGGCCACGGCGGGGGCCTTTGCGAGTGGCCAGGGAGGGGGGGAAGGCGCTGGCGAAGGGCTCGCCCGCCACCAAGTCGTCCACCCGGTCCCTATCTGTCGCAACTAGCGTCCTCCACCATCCAGCTCACGAGCTCGGCGAAAGTCATGCCTGCGTGCACCGCCAACTCCGGAACCAGCGACGTCGCCGTCATCCCCGGCTGCGTATTGACCTCAAGGCACACAAGCTCGCCCGAGCCGCCGGGGGTATCGTCGTAGCGGAAGTCCGCACGGGAGACTCCGCGACAGCCCAATGCTTTATGCGCCGTCAACGTTAACTTCTGCACCAATTCGTAAACATTCGGTTTAAGCGGCGCCGGCAGCAGGTGCAGCGAGCCGCCCTCGGCGTACTTGGCCTCGTAGTTGTAGAAGCGCAGGGACTGCGCCGGCACGATCTGGGTGACGCCGAGCGCCCGCTCCCCCATCACCGCGCAGGTCAGCTCCAGCCCCGGGATGTAGCGCTCGGCCAGCAGGTCCTCGCCATAGGCCCAGCCGGGGTCGTTGAGCTCCTGGGGCGGGTGCTCATGGTCCTCCGGCACGATGAACACGCCGACGCTCGACCCCTCCGACACGGGCTTGAGAACGTAGGGCCTGGGGAGCACGTGCGCCCTGGCAGCCTCCGCCCGCCGTACCACCTTGCCGGGCGCGACCGGCACACCCGCCGCCGCCATCACCTGCTTGGCCCGCTCCTTGTGCATGGCGAGCGCCGAGGCCAGGACGCCCGAGTGGGTGTAGGGAATGCGCATGAGCTCAAGCAGGCCCTGCACACAGCCATCCTCGCCCCAGCGCCCGTGGAGGGCGTTGAAGCACACCTCGGGCTCGAGCTGCTCGAGCTGCCGGACCAGATCGCGGCCGGCGTCGACCAGCGTCACCTGGTAGCCGGCGCTCTCCAGCGCCTCGCCGCAGGCCTTGCCCGAGCGCAGGCTCACCTCGCGCTCGGCCGAGAGGCCGCCCATGAGAACGGTGACGCGGCTGAACTTGCGGGCGGGGGCGGCGGTGCTCATGTCGTCAGCGCTTCGACCATGGCCTCGCCGGTTGGACGGCCCTCCCGCGGCTGGCCGAGCCGGATGATCTCCCACTCGAGCCGCACCCCGGACGCCGCCTGCACACGCGCGCGCACCGTCTCACCCAGCCGCTCGACGTCCTCGGCGGTGGCATTGCGGTCGTTGATAAGGAAGTTGCAGTGCATCTCCGACACCTTGGCCCCGCCGACCCGCAGGCCGCGGCAGCCGGCGGCGTCAATGAGCTTCCAGGCGCTGGCCCCGGGTGGGTTCTTGAAGGTGGAGCCGCCGGTGCGCTCCCTGATGGGCTGATTGGCCTCGCGGTACTCTGCCACCGCCTCCATCTGCTTCAGGATCTCGGCCGGCTCTCCGGGACTGCCCTGGAACAGCGCCTCGGTGAAAATAAGCTCGGGGGGCACGCCGCAATGGCGGTAGGTGAGCCCCATGGCCGCGAGCGGCAGCACGTGGACTTTGCCCTGGCGGTCGACGGCGCGGACCTCCACCAGCACGTCGCGCGTCTCGCGGCCGTGGGCGCCCGCGTTCATGCGCAGCGCCCCGCCCACCGAGCCCGGCACGCCGCGGTAGAAGGAGAGTCCGGAGATGCCGGCATCAGCGGCGGCGCGCGCGAGCTTCACGTCGGGCACGGCCGTGCCCACGCGGATGCGGTGCCCCGGCTCGACGGCGATGCCCGCGAAGCCCCGCCCCATACGGATGACGATGCCGGGCACGCCGCCGTCGCGGACGAGCAGATTGGAGCCGAGGCCGATCACCATTACCGACAGCTCGGGCGGCGCGTGGGCGAGGAAGTAGGCCAAATCGGCCTCGTCGGCGGGCGTGAACAGCACCTGGGCAGGGCCGCCGACGCGGAACCAGGTGATGTCGGCGAGTGGCACGTTGGCGGCAAGGCGTCCGCGCAGGGCGGGCATGCGGGCGGCAAGCTCCGGCGTGAGGTCGGGAAAGGTCATGACCGCACTCCGCCCGCCGACCTCGAGCTCGCAGCCGCCTGGGGGCGCCGCGCCGCCTCCCTGATGCGAGGGACCGCGCGGGCAGCGGTCATGCGGCGCCTCCGGCCCTCATCGGCTCGTCGACCCCCAGCCAGCCGGGCAGGGCGTGGGCCCATTCCGTGCTGTTGCCGGCGCCCAGGCACACGACGATGTCGCCAGGGGCGGCGATGCGCCTCAGCGCCGGGGCGATGCCGCGCTCGCTGTCGACGGTGAAGACCGCCGGGTGCCCGGCGGCGCGGATCGCCTGGGCCAGGCTGGCGTGGTCGATGCCTTCGATCGGCAGCTCGCCCGCGGAGTAGAGCGGGGTGAGGATGACGCTGTCGGCGTCCTTGAAGCAGGCCGCGAACTCGCTGAAGAGATCGCGCACGCGCGTGTAGCGATGGGGCTCGACCACGGCGATGACGCGGCCGCGCGCACCCGCCCGCGCCGCCTTCAGCACGGCGGCAATCTCCACTGGATGGTGGCCATAATCGTCGTAGACGGCTACGCCGTTCCAGGTGCCGGTCGGCTGGAAGCGCCGCTTGACGCCGGAGAAGCCGAAGAGCGCCTTGCGCACCACCTCGTCGGCAATGCCGGCCTCGCTGGCGGCAGCGACCGCCGCGAGCGCGTTGAGCGCGTTGTGGTGGCCGAGGAGAGGCACGCTCCAGCCCCTGATGGCACGCTGGCCGCCGCGCACCCGGGGCCCCAGATCGGCATCGAAGAAGGTAGCGCCGTTCTCCACGCGCGCCGACTTGAGCACGAGGTCGGCGCCAGCCTGGGTGCCGTAGGTCAGCAGCCGGCGCCCGTCGCGGCGCAGCTCGAGCCGCTCGATCATGTCGGCCACGACGGGGTGATCGATGCAGGTGACGGCGGCGCCGTAGAAGGGGACGTTGCGGTAGAAGGCCTCGAACTCGCGGTGCATGTTCTCGACCGACTTGAAGTAGTCGAGGTGCTCGGGGTCGATGTTGGTGACGACGCCGATCTGGGCCGGGATCTTGATGAAGGTGCCGTCGGACTCGTCCGCCTCCACGATCATCCACTGCCCGTTGCCGAGACGCGCATTGGAGCCCCAGGAGTTGATGATGCCCCCGGTGATGACGGTGGGGTCGAGCCCGGCACGCTCGAACACGTGGGCGATGAGCGAGGTGGTGGTGGTCTTGCCGTGGGTGCCGGTGACGGCCACGGTGGCGTAGAGCCGCATGAGCTCCGCCAGCATCTCGGCGCGGCGGATGATGGGCAGGCCCCTGGCGCGGGCGGCCTCGAGCTCGGGGTTGCTGCGCTTGATGGCGCTCGAGACGACGATGTAGCGCGCCCCCACCAGGTTGACCGGGTCGTGGCCGACGAACACGCGGATGCCCTTGGCGCGCAGGCGGCGCACGTTGGCGCTGTCCTTCTGGTCGCTGCCCTGCACGGTGTAGCCCTTGGCGTGCAGGATCTCGGCGATGGCGCTCATGCCGATGCCGCCGATGCCCAGAATGTGCACAGGCCCCATCTCGCCAGGCATTTGCATCGGTCGCGGTTCCCTCGTTCCTCGTCCTGCTTCCGCCCCGCCACAGGCTTACGCGGTTTTGCCGCCCCTGCCTACCAGCTCCTCCACAAGGTCGGCGAGGCGCTGCACCGCGTCCGGCCGCCCCTGGCGCCTGGCGGCCGCCGCCGCCTCCGCCAGCAGCTGCGGGGAGCCGAGCAGCCGGCCGAGAGCGCCGGCCAGACGCTCCGGGGTGAGCTCCTTCTGCTCTATGCACCAAGCTCCGCCCGATTCGGCAAGGCGCCCTGCATTCTGCAGCTGGTCGTTGTCGACGGCGTGGGGCAGCGGCACCAGGATCGAGGGCCGGCCCATGACGGTGAGCTCGGACACGGTGGAGGCCCCGGCCCGGGCGATGACGAGGTGCGCCTTGGCCATCTCCTCGGGCAGGTTGGAGAAGAAGGTGGCGAGATGGGCGCGCACGCCGGCCTCGCGGTAGGCGCCCTCCACGCGCGCCAGGTCCTCCTCGCGGCACTGCTGGACGACGAAGAGCTTGGCGCGGACCTCGGCTGAGAGCAGCGCCAGCGCTGCCGGCACGGTGTCGGAGAAGAAGCGGGCTCCCTGGCTGCCGCCGAACACGAGGAGCGAGAAGGGGCCCTCCGGGTGCGGCGCCTGGTAGGGTTGTGCCGACCACTCGATGACCTGGTCGCGCACCGGGTTGCCGGTGAGGCGGGCGCGGGCCAGCGCCGGCCCCTGCAGGTGGCGGGTGTGCTCGAAGGAGGTGGCAATCGCGGTGACCCGGCGGGCGAGCATGCGGTTGGCGCGGCCGAGCACGGCGTTCTGCTCGTGGAGCGCGGTCGGAATGCGGCGCAGCCAGGCCGCCGCCAGCGGCGGGAACGCCGGGTAGCCGCCGAAGCCGACCACCGCGCCGGGCCGCACCTGGCCGAGCAGGCGGAAGGCGGCGGCGGTGCCGCGCATCAGCATCCAGGCGGTCTCGGCCGCCGCCGTGGGCGAGCGGCCGGCGAGGGTGGCGGAGGGCACGCGGTAGACGGCGCGGGCGGGGAAGTCGGCGCCGTAGCGGTCGCCGCGCATGTCGGTGACGAGGTCTACCGCGATGGCGCGGCGGGCGAGCTCCTGGGCGAGCGCGAAGGCCGGGAAGAGATGGCCGCCGGTGCCCCCGGCTGCCAGCATGACCGACCGTGTGGCAAGCGCTGCCGTCATCCCGTCGTATTCGCCCTGTGTCAGGCCGCCGCTCTAGAGGCAAATCCAGGCTTTTTCACGTGCTCGGGGTCCGGCCGGCGCCGGGTGACGGCGAGCAGCATCCCCATGGTCAGGCCGACCGCCAGCATGGACGAGCCGCCGCTCGAGATGAAGGGCAGCGTAATGCCCTTGGCGGGCACGAGCCCGACGTTGACCGCCATATTGACCAGCGCCTGCAGCTCGAACAGAAGCACCAGCCCGGCGGCGGCGAGTGGGGCAAAGCCGCCGGTAGGCGCCAGGTGGCGCTGGAACACGCGCACCGCCACCAGCCCGAACAGGGCGAGCAGAACGAGGCAGGCGAGCACGCCGTACTCCTCGCCGATGACGGCGAAAATGAAGTCGGTGTGGGCGTCGGGAAGCACGGTCTTGACCGTGCCTTCGCCGGGGCCCTTGCCGAGGAAGCCGCCTTCCACGAACGACTGCAGCGCGCGGTCGGTCTGGAAGGTGTCGCCGGCGCTCGGGTGCCAGAAGCGATCCAGGCGCGAGCGCACGTAGGCAAGGCTCAGGTAGGACGCGAGGACGGCACCGCCGAGCCCCGCGAAGAGGAGGAGGAGCCAGCGCAGCGGCTTGCCGGCGAGCAGGAGCAGCGCGCCCCACACCACGCTCACGAGCAGCATCTGGCCAATATCGGGCTGCAAGACGAGAAGGCCGGCGAAGAGGCCGTAAAGGGCAACGGCGAGCAGGGTGGCCGGCATGTCGGGGCGGCGACGGCTCTCGGCGAGCAGCCAGGCGCTCAGCGTCACGAACGCCGGCTTGGCGAACTCGGAGGGCTGCAGCGAATGGCCGCCCACGTGCAGCCAGCGCCGCGCGCCGTTGATCTCGGCACCGAGGGCGAGCACCAGGGCCATCAGCAGCAGGCCGGCGAGCAGAACGGCAAGCGCGAGCCGACGCACGGTCTCCCAGGAGGCGAGCGACACGGCGAGCAGCAGCATCGTGGCGGCGGCGGCGAAGAGCACGTGGCGCTCGACGAAATGGAAGGTGGGCAGGCCGCGCTTGATGGCGATGGCGGGGCTCGCCGCCAGCGACAACAGCAGGCCGGCGCCGATCAGCACGAGGATGTTGGCGAGCAGCACGCGGTCGACGCTGTACCACCAGTCGACGAGCAGGCTCCGCTCGGCGCGCGACAGCCTCATGGCGCCCTCACGCCCCGGACCTCAGCGCCACCCCCGGCAGCGCCGCCACCAGGTCGCGGAACGCGCGTCCACGCACCTCGAAGTTGCGGAACTGGTCGTAGGAGGCGCAGGCCGGCGACAGCAGCACCACAGGCTCGGAGGCGCCACTCTCCGCCGCGTCGCGCGCCGCCGCCGCCACGGCGCGATCGAGGCTGCCGCAGCGCTCGCAGGCCACCCGCCCGGCGAGGGTGGCGGCAAAGGCTTCGCTCGCCTCGCCGATGAGGTAGGCCTTGGCGATGCGGGGAAAGAACGGGGCGAGGCTCGTGATGCCGCCCTCCTTGGGCCTGCCGCCGAGGATCCAGTAGATGTCGCGCTCGAAGGCCGCGAGCGCCGTGGCCGCGCTGTCGGCGTTGGTGGCCTTACTGTCGTTGATGAAAAGCGTGGCGCCGTGGCGGCCGATCTCCTCGAGCCGATGAGGCAGGCCGGGGAAGGTCCGGAGCGCAGCGGCCACTTCGGGCGCGGACACGCCCAGGTGCATGGCGGCGGCGGCGGCGGCGAGCGCGTTCTGGGCATTGTGGCGGCCGCGCAGGGAGGGAATGCCGGCAAGGTCGGCGAAGGCGCCGAGCGGCCCGGTCCAGGGCGCGCCGGCGACGAGCTCGGTGCCGAGAGCGTACCAGCCGCTCGAGGAGCGCCCGCGCACCGAGACGAGATCGACCCAGGTGCGGTTGGCAAGCCGCAGGCGCACGGCGATGTCGCGGCTGAAGTCGTCGTCCTCCCCGAGCACCGGGTGGCGGGCATGGGCGACGAGCCGCGCCTTGAGGGCGGCATACCGCTCCATGGTGCCGTGGCGGTCGAGGTGGTCAGGGGAGATGTTGAGGAGAACGCCGACGGTTGGGGCGAGCGACGGGGTGAGCTCGATCTGGAAGGAGGACATCTCCACCACGTGCACGCGGGACGCCGCGGGGGGCGCCAGATCGAGGATGGCGGTGCCGATGTTTCCGCCCATCTGGGCGTCGCGGCCGGCGGCGCGCAGGATATGGGCGATGAGCGCGGTGGTCGTCGACTTGCCGTTGGTGCCGGTGACGGCGACGAACGGGGCGTCGGGGCACATCCTCGCCCGCTCGCGGCAGAACAGCTCCACGTCGCCCACAATCTCCACGCCGTCGGCCTGGGCCTTGGCCACCGTCCAGTGGGGTTCCGGATGGGTGAGCGGCACGCCGGGGGCCAGCACCAGGGCGGCAAAGCGGCTCCAGTCGGCCGTGCGCAGGTCCTCGACCGGGAGGCCCGCAGCCGAGGCGGCGGCGCGGCCGGCCTCGCCGTCGTCCCCGCACACCACGGCGGCGCCGCCGGCAACGAGCGAACGCGCGGCGGCGAGCCCCGACAGGCCAAGCCCGAACACGGCCACCGTCCGGCCGGCGAATGTGGTGACGGGGGTCATGGTGCCAGTCTAGCGCGAGTCGGGCGCTGGCAGGGGTGGGCGCCCGGGACGAGAAGGCCTGCCGCCACCCTCAAGCCGCGGGATCGATGAGCTTGAGGATGCTGGAAAGGTCGAGGTCGCCGTGGCCGTTGGCGACGTGCATGGCGAAGGCGGCAGTGGCGGCGGCCCCGAGCGGGGTGGGCGTGCCGGCCATCTGCGCGGCGGCCTGGGAGAGGCGCAGGTCCTTGAGCATCAGCTTGGCCATGAAGCCCGGCTTGAAGCCGTTGGACGAAGCCGAGGTCGGCACTGGGCCCGGCACCGGGCACATGCGGGTGAGCACGAACGAGGAGGCCGACGAGGTGGAGAGCACATCGAAGAGCGTCTGGCGGGCCACACCCAGCTTCTCGCCCATGACGAAGGCCTCCACCGTTGCCAGCGTTACGATGCCGGCCACCATGTTGTTGCAGATCTTGACCACCTGGCCGAAGCCGGGCCCGCCGCAGTGGACGATGTTCTTGCCCATGCCCTGCAGGATCGGCAGCGCCCGGGCGAAGGCGGCCTTCTCGCCACCGCACATGAATGTGAGGGCAGCCGCCTCGGCACCCGCCACGCCGCCCGACACCGGCGCATCGAGCATGGCAAGGCCGCGCTCGGCCGCGGCGGCGTGCATGGCCCGCGCGGTCTCCACGTCGACGGTGGAGCAGTCGATGAGCAGCGCGCCCGGCTCGGCGGCGGCGAGCGCGCCCTCCTCGATGAGTGCGCGCCGCACGTCGGCGCCGACCGGCAGCATGGTGATGACGAACTCGACGCCGACGGCCGCATCCCTGGCCGAGGCTGCGCGCGCAGCGCCCGCCTGCACGGCGTAGTTCAGCGCCTCCTCGGAGAGGTCGTAGGCCTTGAGCGCGTGGCCGGCCCTGATGAGATTGCGCGCCATCGGCCCGCCCATGTTGCCGACGCCGATGAAGCCGATCTTGGCCATGCTCTGCTCCCTCCCCAACCCGGAGTGCGACCCGCACCGACGAGGACGCGGCGGAGCCGCCCCTGCCCAGCGCGAGCGCGGCGCCCGCACGCTGGCGCCCTACTGCATGAGGTTGACCGTCACGTTCTTGCGCTGGGTGAAGCTGTCGAGCATGCCTTCCAGCGAGAACTCGCGGCCGATGCCCGACTGCTTGACGCCGCCGTAGGAGTGGCCGGGCGACTGGCCGAGCCCCTGATTGACCTGAACCCAGCCCGCCTCGATGGCGTGCGCCGCACGCAGGGCGCGGCCGATGTCGTGGGTCCACACGTAGGCGGCAAGGCCGTAGTGGGAGTCGTTGGCCATACGGATGGCGTCGGCCTCGTCGGTCCAGCGGATGGCGACCAGCACGGGGCCGAAGATCTCCTCGCGCGCGAGCCGCCAGTCGTTGGCGGCATTGGCGAACACGGTGGGGATGGCGTAGTAGCCCTGTGCCAGCGGCCCGGTCTTGGGCGGCAGGCCCCCGAACAGCAGCTTCGCGCCCGGCTGGCGCATGCCCTCCTCGACGTAGCCGCACACCTTCCTGAACTGCCGCTCGTTGATGATGGCGCCGATGTCGCTCGTCTCGTCGAGCGGATCGCCGATCTTGAGCTTCTGGGTCTTGGCAGCGAGCCGGACCAGGAAATCGTCGAAAATGTCGGCGTGTAGGAACAGGCGCGAGCCCGCCGTGCACGACTGGCTCTGGCGGGTGAAGCGCATGGCGGCGATGATGCCGTCCACCACCCAGTCCTCGTTGGCGTCGGGATAGACGATGGAGGGGCTCTTTCCCCCGAGCTCGAGAGAGACCGGCACGATGCGCTCGGAGGCGGCGCGCATGATGAGCTTGCCGACCTCGGTGGAGCCGGTGAAGGAGAGCTTGCGCACGCCTGGGTGATTGGCGAGGGCCGCGCCCGCCTCCTCGCCATAGCCGGTGAGGACGTTGAGCACGCCGCCCGGCAGGTGCTCCTGGCAGACGCGGGCGAGCCACAGGACGCCGAGCGGCGCATCCTCGGCGGCCTTGAGCACCAGGGTGTTACCGGCGCACAGAGCCGGCGCGATCTTGAGGGCGGCGAGGATGACGGGTGCGTTCCACGGGATGATGGCGCCGACCACGCCGATCGGCTCGCGCCGGGTGTAACTCAGCACGTGCTCGCCGAGCGGTATGGTCTCGCCCTTGAGCTGGCTTGCCAGCCCGCCGAAGTAGCGCAGGATGTCGACGGCGCCCCTGGCCTCGGGGCGCGCCTGAGTGCGGATGGCGTTGCCGGTCTCGGCGGCGATGATGCGCGCCAGCTCCTCCACGCGCGCCTCCGCCGCGTCGGCGATGCGCTGCAGGGCCCGGCCCCGCTCGCGCGGCACGGTGCGGCTCCAGGCGGGGAAGGCTGCAGCCGCCGCCGCCACGGCACGGTCCACGTCCTCGGCGCGCCCGCGCGGCACGGCGCCGATGATCTGACGGTTGCCCGGGCTTTCGACCGCGATCTCCTCGCCCGCGGCGCTCTCCACCCACGCCCCGCCGATCAGCATCCGCTCGCGTGCCGCCGACCCGGTCGTCCTGCTCATCGCCACTGCCATTGCTCGCCTCCGCTGGTGCGGCCGCCGCCCGCGCCGGGCGGCGGCATCCTCGCCGGAGAGGATAGCGCCGCGGCCGCCGGCGGGTGAAGGGCAGGCGTGGGAGGGCGCCCCGGGGACCGGCCCTGCGGAGCCCGCATCGGGCGGGACTCACCGTGCCTGACGTAATCCTCGGGGTCCCGGAGTGTGCTATGACGCGTGCACCCCGGTACCGGGAAGCGGCCCAACTGCAGGGGCGGCCTCCAGAGGCCGCCGAGGGCCTGCGGCACGACTTGGCACGGGCTGTCATGCTCGGCCACCTGGGCCCATGGTGATCGGATCGGTCAAGGGTTCCCACGCGCAGGCGCAGGGAGTGAGAGCCGACTCTCAGGCCTACAAATACGTCCGAGGCTGCCCCGGAGGCCTGGCCGGTGGCTCCGGCGGCGTCCCGATCACCGGCAAGCCCTCCCGGAAGGCCGCGCCAAGGCGCGGCTTCCGGGAGGCGCCTGCGGACCGTGCGGCGCCAGGAGTGGAGCAATGCGCTGCGCTGATGGCGCCCCCTACGCTCGCGCTCGGGGCGGCCGCGCGAGGCGATGGGGCGGCGGGCCCCGATGGAGGCGGGAAGGGTGGGCGGCGCCGGCTCGGCTACTCCGCCGCCACCGCGCGCTGCCAGGTGAGCTGGTACATGAGGGCGCGCAGGGCCGCCGCTTTGAGCGGCTTGCGCAGCAAAGCATAGCCCCGCTCGCGCACCTCGCGCTGCACTTCGGCGGAGTGATCGGCGGTGATGACGATGACCGGCGCCGGCGCGCCCAGGGCGGCCACGGCCTCGAGGCCGGTGCCGTCGTCGAGATGATAATCGGCGAGGACGATGTCTGGCTGCGCCGGGCTGTCGCGCAGCCGCTCACCCGCCTCGGCCGCGCTCTCGGCGGTGATCACCGTGCAGCCCCAGCCGTCGAGCAGCGCCTGCATGCCGCGCAGCACCGTCGGCTCGTTGTCGATGCACAGCACGGTGAGCCCGGCGATGCGCCCCACCGACGGCGCCGCCACCACCCCCGGCTCGGCGGCGAGGCGGGGCTCCGCGCGCGGCAGCTCGACGGAGAAGGTGGAACCGCGGCCCGGCACCGACTGCAGGCCGATGGGGTGGCCCAGCACCTTGCCGATGCGCTCCACGATCGACAGTCCGAGGCCCAGCCCGCGCACCGTGCTGGCGGTCTCCTCGAGCCGCTGGAACTCCTTGAAGATCAGGGTGCGCTTCGACTTGGGGATGCCGGGCCCGGTGTCGCACACGAGCACGGCGAGGCGCTCGCCGCGCCGGCGCACGCCGAGCAGCACCTTCCCGGCGGCCGTGTACTTGATGGCGTTGGAGAGCAGGTTCTGCAGCACGCGGCGCAGGAGCCGCCGGTCGGAGCGCACCCACAGCCGGGTCGGCACGATGGCGAGCTCGAGGCCCTTGGCGCGGGCGAGCGGGGAGAACTCCACCTCCAGGCGCTCGAACACCTCGTTGAGCGGGAACACGGTGATGTCGGGCTCGAGCCGGCCGGTGTCCAGGCGCGAGATCTCGATGAGCACGCCCAGGATCTCCTCCACCGCCTCGAGCGAGGCGTCGATGTTGCGCGCGAGCGTGGCCTCCGGATCGCCCAGCCGGCGCTCGACCAGGCTTGTGACGTAGAGACGGGCGGCATTAAGGGGCTGCAGCACGTCGTGGCTGGCGGCGGCCAGGAAGCGGGTCTTGTCCAGGTTGGCCTCGTCGGCCTTGCGCTTGGCGATGGCGAGCGCCTCGTTGACGTGGGTGAGCTCGGCAGTGCGCTCCCTGACGCGGCGCTCCAGCGTCTCGTTGGCGCGCGCCAGCGCCTCGGAGGCCTCGACCCGCTCGGTGATGTCGGAGTAGGTGGTGACGATGCCGCCCTGCGGCATCGGGCTCGTGCGCACCTCGAGGATGCGCCGGCCGCCGTCGACGTGCTCCTGGAAGGTCTCGTGCCTGACGGCGAGCTTGGCGAGGCGGTCGGCGGCCAGCTTGTCTATGTCGCCGGGACCGAAGTCGCCGCGCTCGGCGCAGGTGCGCAGGATCTCGCCCAGGGGCGCGCCGACGCGCCCGAGCTCGGGCGGCAGGTTGAGCAGCTCGCGGAACTGCCGGTTCCAGCAGATGAGCCGCAGGTCCTTGTCGAACACGCTCAGGCCGTGGCGCACCTGGTCGAGCGCCGACTGCAGCAGGTCGCGGTTGTACTGCAGGGCCTCGGAGGCGTCGTCGAGCAGGCGCAGGGCCGACTGGCTGCCGGCCTCGCCCCGGCGCAGGAGCAGCGACAGCACCAGGCGCGCGGAGGCCGCGCCGATGGCGCTCGCCAGCAGGTGCTCGGTAAAGCGCAGGAGCTGGATGTCGGCCTCCGCATCCGGCGCGATCGGCGCATTGCGGCTGTGGGCGTACTCGGCGAACGAGCGCTCGGCGCGCTCGGCCCCGAGATAGCGCGCGACGGTGTGCTGCAGGTCGCCAGCGGTGACCGAGGTGCGCCAGGCGCGGAACGCCGGCGCCATCGGCGGGCGCGGCAGGTCGTAGAGCACGAACACCTGCGCCTGCAGGCGCTCGACCGGCTCCGGCGCCCTGAGCAGGGATACCACTACGAACGCCAGCACGTTGGCGGTGATGCTCCACAGCACGCCGTGGCTCAGCGGGTCGAGCTGCACATAGAGGAGCGACTTGGGCGACAGGAAGTCGAGGCCGAAAGGCCCCTCGGTGAGGACCGAGCGGGGCACCCAGCCGGCCTCGATGATCCACGGCAGGAGCAGCGTGTAGGCCCACACGGCAAAGCCGGTGACGATGCCGGCAATCGCGCCCCTCGCCGTGGCGTTGCGCCAGATCAGGCCGCCGAAAAAGGCCGGCGCGAACTGGGCGACGGCGGCGAAGGAGACGAGGCCGATGGAGGCGAGGCCGTGGGTCTGGCCGAGCAGCCGGTAGAAGACGTAGCCGAGCAGCACCACGGCGAAGATGGCGACGCGGCGCACGGCGAGCAGCAGGCCGGCCATATCCGGCCGGCCGCCACGGGCAATGTCGACCCGGTGGCGCAACAGCAACGGCAGCACGAGCCCGTTTGAAACCATGATGGCGAGCGCGACCGAGTCCACGATCACCATGGCGGTCGCGGCCGACAGGCCGCCGACGAAGGCGAACAGCGTGATGGCCTCGGCGCCGGCCGACAGGGGCAGCGCCAGCACGAAGGTGTCGGCATCGAAGGAGCCGCCGGGCAGGCTGAGCAGACCGGCTGCCGCGATCGGCACCACGAACACGTTGATCAGCACCAGGTAGACCGGGAACAGCCAGGCGGCGCGGCGGATCTCGCGCTCGGAGTTGTTCTCCACCACGGTGACGTGGAACTGCCGCGGCAGCAGCACTATGCACGCCATGCTGAGGAAGGTGACGGTGACCCAGAAGGTGCCGTGCACGCCCTGGCCGAACACCTGCAGGGTGGCGGGGCTCTGCGTCACCTTGGCGAGGAAGCCGCCGAAGCCGCCGAACACGGAGAACACGGCGAAGAAGCCGACCGTGAGGAAGGCGGCGAGCTTGACCAGCGATTCGGCCGCCACCGCCACGATCAGGCCCTCCTGGTGCTCGGTGGCGTCGATGTGGCGGGTGCCGAACAGCACGGCGAAGGCGGCCATGGTGATGGCGATGATGAGGGCCGTGTCGGTGGGCAGGTTGAGCGGCTGCAGCGGCCGCGAGCCCAGCAGCGCGTCGACCGAGATGGCCACGGCCTTGAGCTGCAGGGCGATGTAGGGCAGGGTGCCGGCGACGGCGATGACGGTGACGATGGCGGCCACGGCTTGGCTCTTGCCGTAGCGGGCGGCGAGGAAGTCGGCCACCGAGGTGATGTTCTGGCTCTTGGCCAGGCGCACGATGCGCTGCAGGAGCGGCCAGCCGAGCGCGAACATCAGGATGGGGCCGAGGTAGACCGGAATGAAGTCGTAGCCGGTGGCGGTCGCCAGGCCGACGCTCCCGAAGAAAGTCCACGACGTGCAGTAGACGGCAAGCGAGAGGGCGTAGATGAGCGGCCGGCCGCTGCCGCGCTTGCTGAGCGAGCCGACCCGGTCGGCATACCAGGCCAACGCGAACAGGGCGCTTACGTACCCGAGCGCGAGCCCGACAACGCTCCAAGCCTCGATCATCGGCGGGTGCAACCTCCTTGGCGGGCGCGGCATGGCGATGGCGCCGCCCCGGGGCATCTTGCGGTCGACCCTCGGCCGCAGCATTGTGATCGAACGTCCGGGGAATGTCCAATCGGTGCGGAAAGCGAGTTAACCGGTGCGGGGCTGCGGCCGGCATGCGGCTTGCGGGCCCCCATCCACCAGCCGCGCGGAGCCCGCAGCAATGACCATCTGGCAGGAATTTCGAGACTTCGCCGTCAAAGGCAACGTGGTCGACATGGCCGTCGGCATCATAATCGGCGGTGCCTTCGGCACCATCGTGCAGTCGCTCGTCAAGGACGTGCTGATGCCGCCGATCGGCCTGCTGCTGGGCGGCGTCGACTTCTCCCAGATTAAGATACCCCTGCGAGGCGCCGCGCCCGGCAGCGAGGCGGTGGCCATCAACATCGGCGTCTTCCTCAACAACGTGATCAGCTTCCTCATCGTGGCGGCGGCGGTGTTCGCCCTGGTCAAGGCGATCGGCGAGATCAGGAAGCGCATGGAGACGCAGGGGGCGGCGGCGGCGCCCAAGCCGACGCCGTCGGAGATCTACCTCAAGGAGATCCGCGACGCGCTGACGAGGCACCAGCCCGGCTAAGCAGAGATTCTTTGGCTGACCAACGGATCGACGCTTCGCTCCCGATTGAGGGCCGCCACGGCGGCGTGAACGGCCCGCTCCAGGGCGGCAGCGTCGGTGAAGGTCTGGTGGGCCAGATGATGG
>Ga0209172_10002864_pt1 | contig 28607 bp, 34 predicted proteins | sample LarsenN4metaG_FD_184113 | JGI IMG/M metagenome (GOLD analysis project Ga0209172, IMG submission 184113) | Hot spring sediment bacterial and archeal communities from British Columbia, Canada, to study Microbial Dark Matter (Phase II) - Larsen... ... | reverse complement strand
AAAGTGGCTCTCGTCGCCTGCATGAGAAAACTGCTGACCATCTTAAATGCCATGCTGAAAACCCATCAGAAGTGGAATCCGGCAATGGTCAGCTCATCAATTTAATTGACAGAGAACACAGTTGCTCCGTGGCCACGTGGTCCACCTCGCCGGCGATGAGCCGGCGCATCCGGCGGTCCCCCACCGTGCGCTCCACAGGGTGCAGCAGGTCGGGATAGGGGGTACCGACAAGCCCCTCGAGGGAGCAGCCGAACATCTCGGCCATCCGCTGGTTGGCAAAGGTGATGATCCCCTCGGGCGAAACGAGGATGATTCCCGCCTGGGAGGTGTCGAAGATGACCCGCAGCTGTTTCTCGCTCTCCCGCAGGGCCTCCTCGGCGCGGATCCGGTCGGTGATGTCGAGCATCACCCCCACGAGCCCCAGGAGCTCTCCGCCGCTCCGCTCCATGGCCGACTTGTAGAAGATCACGTTGTGGAGCAGGCCGTCGGCATAACGCACCTGGGCCTCGTAGACCTGGGTGCCCCGCCGGGCCATGAGAGCCTGGTCAGCCCGGTGGTAGACCTGGGCCAGCTCGGGGGGCGCCACGTCGTAGACCGTGGAGCCGATGATCCGCTCCCTCGGAATCCCGAGATAATCCGCGAAAGCGCGGTTGCAGTTCTCGTAGATCCCGTTCGCGTCCTTGAAGAAGATGGGGTTGGGGATCGCCTCCAGAATGGTAGCAAGGAGCTCCCGGCCGGCCACCAGCTCCCGTTCCATCCGCTTGCGTTCGGTTATGTCCTCGGCAATGCCGAGAAACCCCTCGGCAGCACCATCGTCGCCGGTGATGGGAGTAACTGTCAGCTTGACGAGAATCCGGCCGCCGTCCTTGCGGATATAGGTCCACTCCCGGCTCTCGGCTCCGCCGTGACGGGCATTCTCAACAAGAACGCCGAACCCCGTCACCGGCCTGCCAAGCTGTTCACCCAGCTCCTCCCCCCGCTGCAGGATCTCCTCCTCGCAATGAAAGGCGAGGGGGGTGATCCGGCCGACCACTTCCTCCGCTCCGTAGCCGAGCAGCCGCTCGGCGCCGCGATTGAAGAGCGTGATCAGGCCGGCCGGGTCGGTGGCAATGATGGCAACCTCCGTCGCCGCGTTCAGCACCGACCACAGCCGGTTGTCGGCCAGGGCGAGGTCTCCCCTCGCTTCCCCGCTCTTCTGGAAGCTCGCGGGCATTCCATCGTTCCCGGCACCCGATTCGCCCCCCCCAGAAAAGTTACGGCTTCTCTCCACAGCAACTCCTTACACTCAACCTGCCAACGCAAACCGAACCGTGGCGAAACGGCACCTCGCCATGTAAAAGGCATAATTTTTTTCAAAGCCAATTTGGCATGGTATAGTTATCGGCAAAAATCGGCGGCGGTTGAGAATAAATATTGTGATCCGCGCGGCAAAACGGCTTCTTACAACTGGGAAATGGTCACAGCCCCGGAGGCGGGATGGAAGACAAGGAGAAAAAAACGATACTGGTGATCGACGACGATGACGACGTGCTCTTTCTGATCGGATACGCCCTGAAGCACCTCGGCATCGAAACGGAGTGCACCACCACCGGTACCGAGGGGCTGGAACGCTACCGGCAGAAAATCGAGGAGCGCCGTCCCTTTGCCGCGGTCATTGCAGACCTCAGCCTTCCCGGCAACTTGGGGGCACGGGAACTGATAGTCCCCCTGCTCTCTCTGAATCCATCAGCAAAAGTCTTCGTCACCAGCGGCTATTCCGACGACCCCGCCCTCACAAACTTCAAGGCATTAGGCTTCACCGGCGCCCTCCCCAAGCCGATCACCGTCGAGATGCTTCGGGAGATGGTCCTTCCGCTGCTGGAGGATCCCGCGGGATTGCCCTGACAGACAACCACGCTACTTCTTCCATTGCCCGCCGCCGCTCAGGTAATCCCCCAGCACGCCGCGGCTGTGCTCGTCATCGTGGCACCAGACGCAGAGGTTCTCCCAGTTGCTCCCGTCGGGGGGATTGTTGTGATGGTTGCCGTCCCGGTGGTGGACCGTGAGGAGGTGGAGGGTGGCAAGCTCGAACTCCCGGCCGCACTTGGCGCAGATCCAGCCGTGGATCTTCAGGGACTGCTCCCGGTAGCTGTCGGGAGCGCTCTGCTCCCCCCGCATGCGGCGCACCATCTCGTCCAGCTCCGCCTGGGTCTTTGGCGCCGGATTTCCCGGCCGGCGCGGCCGGAAGGTCTGTCCCATGGTTTTACCCTTTCAAGGTTCATCCCACCCTTTCGTGACATCCGCATACATCTCCGCCAGCTGCCCGATCTTCACCCCCTTGTCGCTCCCCCCCCGGGAGCCGGCGGCGTCGGCGTCGCAGACCTCCAGCAGGAGCGGAAAGAGGGGGTGCGCCATGAACCGGCGCTGGTTGCGCGAAAGCCGCGCCCCCGGCTCCAGGTTCCAGGAAAAGTGAAAGGTGTGATGCCGCACGAGCCATGCCACGTCAGCGGCAAGGTGCGGCAGTCCGAGCCGCGCCATGACGGCCGGCACCAGCTCGGCCCCCATTTCCGCATGCCCCCAGGAACGCCACCGCCCCTTGATGAAGGCGGTGGTTTCGGCCTTGCCGATGTCGTGGAGGAGCACTCCCCAGAAGACCCGGGGGTCGGCGTCGTCGGGAACGGCGTCCATGGCGAGCATGGTGTGGACGAAGGCGTCCCCTTCGGCATGGTACTGCTCGGGCTGGGGGACCCCCCGCAGGCGGGCCACTTCGGGAAGACGCCCGTCGAAGCTCCCGTCGGCGAGCCACCCCTCGATCAGTAACCGGCAGTGGCGGGCGGCTGCCATGCCTCCGCCGCCGCCATGGAGATCGGCGCCCCCCATCAGATTCTCTTCACCAGGGCCGCGAATTTATCCACCAGCACCCCAACCTCATCGGCGATCCGTCCGTCGGGGGCCCCCACGGCCACGGGCCCGTAGTGACCGGCGGAGGTGAGCCCCTGGACCACACAGCCGTGGATCAGGAACGCCTTGAGGATGTCGAGAACCACGGTGTCGCCCCCGCCGCCGATCATCCCCTCGGAGGTGAAGGCGGCGGCCGCCTTGCCGTCCAGCTTCTTGAAGTATTTTACACTCTCGTCCACAAACTTCTTCACGGGCCAGGCCATGGTGCCGAAGTAGTTGGGGGAGCCGACAATGAACCCGTCATAGGAAGGGAGAGAGTCAATCGCCACCTCCTCCACCTTCTTCAGGTCCACGGCCACATCTTTGGTGGCGAGCCCGTCGGCGATCATCCGCGCCATTTTTTCGGTGTTGCCGCTGCGGGAGTAGTAGGTCACGAGAACTTTCTTCATGGCTTCCTCCTGTGGTTATGGGGTGTGGATGTCAGGCCTGGGCCGCGGCCGACCGCGCCTGTCCGGCGGGGGCCTCGAAGAGCCGGGCCGCGGCCGCCATCTGCTCGGGGGTGCCGAGAAGGAGCACGAGGTCATCCTCCTGGAGCACCCAGACCGGATCGGGGTTGGGGGTAACCTCGTTCCCCCGCTTGATGACCAGGAGCGACGCCCCCGAGCGGCTCCGCAGGGTTCCCTGGCGGAGGCTCTCCCCCTCCAGGGGGGACCCCTTCCTGACCCGGAAGGTGCCGATCTCGGCGCCGGACAGGTAGCCGGCAATCCCCACGGCGTGGCTGTGGCGGCGGCTCAGGGTGCGGAACATGTCGTAGGAGCCGCTCCGGATCTCGGCGACGCACTGCTCGATCTGGTCGTGGGGGACAAGGAAGTTGCGCAGGACCCGGGAGAAGATCTCGATGGAGGTCTCGAACTCCTCGGGGACCACCTCGTTGGCGCCGATTTTGTAGAGGGGCTCCATCTCGGCGATGTAGCGGGTCCGGACGATGATATGAATGGAGGGGCTCATCTGCCGCGCCTGGGCCGCCACCCGGCGGCTGGCCGCCGCGTCGGAGATGGCGATGACGATGATGCGGGCCCGCTCCACCGCGGCATGGGTCAGAACCTCGGGCCGCGTGGCGTCGCCGAACATGATGCGGGTCCCCTTGCTTTTTTCCGTTGCTACCGTGAAGGGGTTGGTCTCGATGACCACGTGGGGAATCTTCTGGACCTTGAGGACCCGGGAGAGGTTCCTGCCGTTGACCCCGAAGCCGACCACGATCACGTGGTCCGAGAGAGCGAGCTTTTTCTCCTTCCCCCGCAGGGCGCCCCTCCCCCGGGTCAGGGGAGCCGGGAGCACCCCCACCATCCAGGCGGCCACCGGGGGGGCGATTTTCAGGCAGAGGGGGGTAAGGGCCATGGTGGCCACGGAGGCGGCCAGAAAGACCTGGTAGAGCTCCCTGGAGAGGAGCCCGTGCTGCATGCCGGTCTGGCAGAGGATGAAGGAGAACTCGCCGATCTGGGCCAGGGCAAGCCCCGTGACGATGCCGACCCGGGCCGGGACCCCCAGCACCATGGCGGCCCCCCCCGTGACCAGGAACTTCACCACCAGGATGGTCAGGACGAGGGAGCCCACCAGAAGCGGCTCCCTCAGCAGGACCGAGGGGTCCAGGAGCATCCCGACGGAGATGAAGAAGAGGCTCATGAAGGCATCCCGGAAGGGGATAATGTCCCCCAGGGCCTGGTGGCTGTACTCCGATTCGGAGATGGCGAGGCCGGCGATGAAGGCGCCCAGGGCCAGGGAGAGCCCCACCTGGGCCGTGAGCCAGGCGGTGCCGAAGCCGATGAAGATGATGGTGAGGATGAAGAGCTCGCGGCTGCGGGCCTTCACCACCTGCCCGAAGATCCAGGGGACCGCGAACCGTGCCCCGACGTGGGCCGCCACCACCACGGCCGCCGCCTTGGCCGACACCAGCAGGATTCCCGTCCAGCCGTTGCCGGCCCCGGCCAGGAAGGGGGTGAAGAGCATGAGGGGGACCACGCAGAGGTCCTGGAAGATGAGTATGCCCAGGGCCATCTTGCCGTGGGGGGTGTCCATCTCCCCGCTGTCCATGAGGAGCTTCATCAGGATGGCGGTGCTGGAAAGGGCCACCAGGAAGCCGAAGAAGGTGGCCTGGGGAACAGGCGTGCCGACGGCCACGGCCAGGGCGGCCACGATGAGGATGGTGACCCCCATCTGCATTCCGCCCCCCCAGAAGACCAGGTGCTTGATCCGCATCAGCTCCTTGAGGGAGTACTCGATGCCGATGGTGAACAGGAGGAGCACCACCCCGATCTCGGCCATCTGCTCCACCTGGTGGGTGTCCCTGATGAGGCCGAGGGCATAGGGGCCGGCCAGGATGCCGGTGGCGAGAAAGCCGATGATGGAGGGGAACATGAGGCGGCGCAGCAGCACCACCGTGAACACCGCCAGGCCGAAGAGTATTTCCAAGTCCTGAAGTATCTGGATTTCCAAGAGAACCTCGCCTGTACGCCAGCTGGGGAACCAGCCGGATGCTCCCCCATGTCAACCGTTACCGAGTACCCGGGGAAAATGCGCGGGGGGGGCGGGATGCTTCACGCCGGGGCCTGTCCCGGCGATTCGAGAAGGGCGCGGATCTCCTCGACCCGCTCCCGGTCCGCCAGGAGATGAACCGTGTCGCCTGCCTCGATGAGGGTTCCTCCGCCGGGCACAACAAACTCGCCCCGCCTCTGGATAAGCACAATGAGAGCCCCCGCGGGGAGATGGAGATCGACTATCTGGCGGTTCACGGCCAACGAGGCTGGCGAAATCTCCACCTCGAACAGCTCTCCCTTCCCCCCTTCGGCCGGCTCAAACTCAAAGGGACGCGGGGGGCGGGCCGGGATGGGGGCATCGAGCCCAAGCCACCGGGCGGCCAACGGAATGGTTGATCCCTGGAGAAGCGCCGAGGTGAACACGATAAAAAAGACAATGTTGAAGATCATCTCCGCCTTGCCGACGCCGGCCATGAGCGGAAAGGTCGCGAGCACAATGGGAACCGCCCCGCGCAGACCTACCCACGATATCATCGTCTTTTCCCGCACGGTCATGGGGGTGAACTGAAGCGTCGCGAAGACGCTGACGGGGCGGGCCACCAGCATGAGGAACGCCGCGGTGCACAGCCCCACCAAAATCACGGGAACGAGGTGGGTCGGGAAGACCTGGAGCCCAAGGACCAGGAACATGGCGATCTGCATGAGCCAGGCCAATCCGTCGTGGAACCGGATGAGGCTCTTTTTCTGGACAAAGGAGCTGTTCCCCATGACCAGCCCCGCGGCGTAGACGGCAAGAAAGCCGTTCCCCTTCACGAGGGAGGTGCCGCCGTAGACCAGAAGCACCAGGGTCAGGGTGAGCACCGAGTAGAGCCCATCGTATTCAAGGCGGAGCCGGTTGATGAGAAGCACCCCACCCTTTCCCAGAAAATAGCCGGCAGCGGCGCCCACCGCCATTTGCCACAGCACCAGCAGGGGGAGATGGTAGAGCCTGGCATCGGGATCGACCAGAAGGGAAATGATGGCGACCGTCAGGAAGACCGCCATGGGGTCGTTGCTCCCGGACTCCAGCTCCAGGAGCGGCTTGAGGTCGCCCCTGAGGCTCACGTTGCGGGACCTGAGGACCGAAAACACGGCTGCGGCATCGGTGGACGAGACGATGGCCCCCACCAGGAGCCCCTCCAGCAGGGTAAAATCCAGGACCGCGTGGACGAACCAGCCGACCAGCAGTGCCGTGACAAATACCCCCAGGGTGGAGAGGAGCAGTGCCCGGCCCAACACCGGCCTGACACTTCGCCAGTTGGTATCGAGACCGCCGGCAAAGAGGATGTAGGCAAGCGCCACCACCCCCAGGTACTGGACAAACGCGGGATTGTCGAAATGGAACCCGCCCGGACCATCGGAGCCGGCCAGCATCCCCACCACCAGGAAGAGCAGCAGCGCCGGCACCCCCAGGCGACTTGAGACCTTGCTGGCCAGGATGCTCACCAGCAGCAGCAGGGAGCCGCCAAAGAGAAGGTATTCAAATGAAGTCATGGGTGCACGGTATCCCTTCTCGCAACGGTGTACCACAACGACACGGCCGTCGGGAGATGATCCGACGTCAGAGGCAGCGTTTCAGGCCGCGCCGTTCCAGCTCCTCTACCACCTGTTTTACATCCTGGGCCCTGTCCCGGGCGCAGACCAGGAGGGCGTCAGGGGTGTCAACCACGATGAGATCCCGCACCCCCACCAGGGCCATGAGCTTCTCGCCGCGGACGATGCAGCCGCCGGCGTCGGCAATAACCGTCTCCGGCGTGCCGATGACCACGTTGCCGGCGGCGTCGGGCTCCATCACCTCGGGGAGGGCGCTCCAGCTCCCCACGTCGCTCCAGCCGAAGGAGGCCGGAATCATGGCCACATTGTCGGCCTTCTCCATGACGCCGTAGTCGATGGACTCCCCCTTGACCATGGCATAGACCGCCTCGATCTGGGGGGCCAGGTCGGCCGGCTCCCAGATGTCGGGGGAAAAGGTGATGCCGGCAAAGGCCCGGGCCAGCTCCGGCATGTGGGCCGCCAGCTGGTCCAGGATCACGTCGGTGCGCCAGAGGAACATGCCGCTGTTCCAGAAGAAGGTGCCGGCGGCCAGGAACTCCAGGGCCCGCTCCCGGTCAGGCTTCTCCACGAACCGCTTTACCGGGTAGGGTCCCTCCCCCCGCAGCACCGTGTCGGCCTCGATGTAGCCGTAGCCGGTCTCGGGGCGGTCAGGTGCTATGCCGAGAGTGACCAGGTAGCCGTTCAGGGCCGCCTCCCTCCCCTTCCCGATGGTGGCGCAGAATGCATCCTCGTCCCGGATGAAGTGGTCGGCGGGAAGGACCGCCATCACCGCCTCGGGGTCATGGCGGGCGATGAGGGTGGCGGCGAGGCAGATGGCCGGGGCCGTATTGCGCCCCATGGGCTCCTCGATCACCTCGATCCGGACCCCCCGCAGGTACTCCAGCTGGCGCCGGGTTTCCTCCGCCTGGAGGTGGTTGGTGACCACGAGGATGCGCTTCGGATTGAGGGGGAGAACCCGCTCCACGGTCCGCTGGAGCATCGACCTGCCGCCGAAGACCGACATGAGCTGCTTGGGATGGAGTTTGCGGGAGAGGGGCCAGAAACGGGTGCCGGAGCCGCCGGCGAGGATGACGACGTACATGGGGAACCTCCGCTTCAAGGGGTCAGGAGTCAGGAGTCAGAATTCAGGAGAAAGGCTTCTTCTCATTCTGAATTCTGACTCCTGAATTCTGAATTCTTCAGAAAATAGGCGCGTAGGCGACTTCGAGCACCGTGAAAACCGCTTCCCCGGCCGGCCGGCGGACAGGGACCTCGTCCCCTTCGCTGCGGCCCAGGAGCGCCTTCCCCATGGGGGAGTCGATGCTGATGAATCCTTTTGATGCGTCGGTCTCGTCGGGGCCGACGATGCGGTAGACCACCTCGTCGCCATCCTCGGTTTCGAGGCGGACCCAGGCGCCGAAGAAGACCTTGCCGTTGGCGGGGGGAGGATCCTCGACCACCGTCAGGTGGTCGAGGCGCTGGGTAAGGAAGCGGATGCGGCGGTCGATCTCCCGCAGCCGCTTCTTGCCGTAAATATACTCGGCGTTTTCCGAACGGTCCCCCTCGGCGGCGGCGTCGGCCACCCCCTGGGTGACGCGGGGACGCTCCTCCTTCCAGAGCCAGGTGAGCTCGTCGCGGAGTTTTTTCGCCCCCTGGGGGGTAATGTAGTTGGACTGCCTTGCCACCTACCCCTTCTCTTCGATCCTGGCCTTGAGAAGGTCGCCGAAGGAGCCCATGGACTCCTTGGCGGGAGCTGCGGCCTGCTGGCGGAAGGAGGCAACGCTCTTCTCCTCCTCTTCGGCGGCGCGGCTCACCTCGCCGAGGGCCAGGGAGAGGCGGCGGGCTTCCCGGTCGACGCCGTCCACCTTCACCTCCACCGTCTCACCCTCTTTCAGCACGTCGCTCGGGTGGTTGATCCGCTTCCCCTTGCCGAGCTTGGAGATGTGGATCAGCCCGTCGATGCCGGGAGCGAGGGTCACGAAGGCGCCGAAGGCGGCAAGGCGCGCCACGGTGCCGGTGTGGTAGGAGCCCTCGGGGAACTGCTCGGCCACGGTGGTCCAGGGGTCGGCCAGGGTATCCTTGAGGCTCAGGGATATCTTGCCGGCTTCCCAGTCGATCTTCTTGATGACCACGCTCACCTGCTCTCCCACGGAGAGGACGTCGCGGACGTGCTTGACCCGGGTCCACCCCACCTCGGAGACGGGGATGAGGCCGTCGACGCCGCCCAGGTCCACGAAGGCGCCGAAGTCGGCCAGTCGGGTCACGGTGCCGGTGACGGTCATCCCTTCCTGAAGGGTCTCCTTGAGGGCCTCCCGCTTGGCCCGCTGCTCCTCCTCGAGGATCTGGCGGTGGGAAAGGACGATGTTGCGCCCCCGCTCGCCGTACTCCGTCACCCTGAAGAGAAGGTGCTTGCCCACGAACTCGGCCGGATTCTCGGCCCGGCGGAGCGAAATCTGGGAGAAGGGGCAGAAGGCGCGGGTACTGCCGCCGATCTTCACCTCGAAGCCACCCTTGATCTCCTTGGCCACGAACCCTTCCACGGGAATGCCGGCGCGGTAGGCCTCCTCAAGCTGGGCGTTGGCAGCGGCGCCGCCACTCATCTTGGTGGTGAAGCGGAGCTCGTTGCGCACGCTCCCCGTGAACCAGGCGGTGATGGTGTCCCCCTCGGCAACGGTCAGGTTTCCCTCGGCGTCCTGGAGCTCCTTGCGCTCCATGACCCCTTCGCCCTTCTTGCCGATGTCAATGAAAACCCACTCAGCACCTATCTTGAGGATCTTTCCCTCAACCTTCGAGCCGGGGCGCAGGCGGGTGGTCTCGCTGGCGCTCTTCTCGAAGAGTTCGGCAAAGCTCTCCTCTTCAGTTGTTTCGATTCCGTCTTTCTCGTCCATGTCCATGTGATATAGCTCCGTCGTGAAATGGCAACAGTTGGGTAAAGTTGCGAATAGCACAAGGTAGTCGAAAGAAACCATTTAGTCAAGCACGGGAACACCCCATCAGAGGAACACCCCGAGCGTGGATGGTGGTTGATGGTGGTTCAAGACCCGCTGTCAATGGGAGCGAGAAGCCCGCGAACGGCCCGGGCCGTGGCGCCGGCAACCCTGATGGTTTTGTGCCGGGACTTCTCCCCGGCGATGATGACAATGGCAGACTTGGGGACCTTGAGGAGCTTTGCGAGATATTCGACGCAGAGGCGGTTCGCCTCCCCCTCGACGGGGGGAGACGTCAGGCGGAGCTTGATGGCATCTCCCTGGATGCCGCAGATTCCGTTCCGGGAAGCCCGGGGCTGCACATGGACGGAAAAGGTGACGCCGTCGGCGTGTTCCGTGATCCGGAGCTCTTCGGGCCGACTGTCACTCTTCATCAAGGGCGAGCATTTTGTAGTGGGTGTCGAGGAGGGACTTGAAGGAGCTCTCAAACTGCAGCCGCTGGCGGCGGATCTCCTGGATCTGGTCGTTGAGCTGGACGAGCCGGCGCTCGGCATCGGCAACGATCTTCTCCGCCTTCAGTTCCGCCTCGGAGATGATCAGTCCGGCTTCCTTCTGGGCGTTGGCCTTCATCTCCTCGGTGATCTTCTGGGCGGCGAGCATGGTTTCCCGCAGGTTCTTCTCCTGCTGGGCCATCTGTTCCAGCTCGACGGCGGCTTTCTTGCACTGCTCCTTCAGTTCGGCGTTCTCCCGCAGAAGGCTCTCCATCTCCTCCGCCACCGTCTGCAGAAAGGCGTCCACCTCCTGCGGATCGAGCCCGCCGAGCATTTTCCCCTTGAACTGCTGCTGCTGGATGTCAAGCGGCGTAATTCTCACGGCATCCCTCCCATTCCGAGCTTCATCTTGTAGGCCAGGTCGTAGATGCTCCGCACCAGAAAGCTTTGCAGAAAGTAAATGGCCACGAGCACCACGATGGGCGACAGGTCGAGCCCCCCCGTATCGGGGAGGAACCTGCGGACCCGGGAAAGGACCGGTTCGGTGCTCCGGTGGAGGAAGTTCACGATGGGGTTGTAGGGATCCGGGTTCACCCACGAGATGATCGCCCGGGCGATAAGGATGTAGAGGTAGATGGTAAGGAGGATGTCGGCGATCTTGGCGACGGCCAGGAGGAAGTTGGCAAACACGAACATGGCGTGCCCCTTGGTGATGGATGAACAACTGCCGCCTTATACAGGAAAGAGCGGCAAGGTGTCAACAAAGCGTCAACTGCGGCCGGCTTTTTCCCCGGTATAGATGGTGGCGATTCCGAAGGTCAGGTCCCGGTGGGCCGCGGAGCGGAAACCGACCGAGCCCATGAGGGCCTTGAACTCTTCCTGGGAAGGGAACTCCAGCACGGAATCGGGAAGGTACTTGTAGGCGCTGAAGTTGGAGAACAGGCCGCCGATGGCCGGAAGCAGCCGGAGAAAGTAGAAATAGTAAATCCGCTTGAAGAGTTGGGAGCGGGGGGTGGAGAATTCAAGAATGACGGCCCGTCCGCCGGGCTTCAGGACGCGCAGCATCTCCGCCAGCCCCTGGCGCCGGTCCACCACGTTGCGGATGCCGAAGGCGATGGTGACGGAGTCAAAGGTATTGTCGGGAAAGGGGATTGCCTCGCAGGGGGCGATTTCGAGGGCAATGCGGCGGGCGTAGGGGGATTGCGCCACCTTCTCGCGGCCGATTACCACCATTCCCTCCGTAATGTCGATGCCGACAATGGAGACCGAGTCGGGGGTCTGGCGGGCGATTTCCAGGGCCACGTCTCCGGTGCCGGTGGCGACGTCAAGGATCTTTCCCCCCTCGCTCCACCGGGCGCACTGGACGGCGATCCGCCGCCAGCGGCGGTCGATGCCGAAGCTCAGGAGCCGGTTGAGGAAATCGTACCTGGGTGCGATGTCGGAGAACATCTCCCGGATCCGCTCGCCTTTTTCACTCAGTTTGTACATCGGAAATTTTCTGTCCTTTTGCGGGTAAAGGTGGTATAAATCCTGATTCCTACGGACTGTACAGCCTGCTGTATGTAGCACAAAACCTTGCCCCATGCCAGAAAAATAAGATTCATCGGGTCCGCCGGGGGATATCTCGCCTGTGCAGCGGAACAAAGAAAAGGGTCAGGTCCATGGTTCCCGTGATCCGGTGGCAGGATGTCGCCGACATCATTATCATGAGCTTTCTCGCCTACCAGCTCTACAGCTGGTTCAGGCACACCCGGGCCATGCAGGTCCTTATCGGCATGGTGTTCCTGGTGGGGGTCTACTTCGTCACCAAGAACCTGGGGCTCTTCATGACGAGCTGGATTCTCCAGGAGCTCGGCACTGTCCTTTTTGTCCTCATCATCGTCATCTTCCAGACAGAAATCCGGCAGGCCCTCTACCGTTTCAGTCTGTTGCGGAACTTTATCGGCAGACAGGACGGGGGAGGCCAGATTGACCTGGCCGATCTTTCCGGCACGATCTTCCGTCTGGCCAAGGAGCGTGTCGGCGCCATAATCGTCTTTCAGCGCCAGGAGTCGCCCGACGACTACCTCCTCCATGGCGTTAGCCTCGACAGTATCCCCAACGGGCAGCTCCTCGAAAGCATTTTCCAGGACGGCACCCCTCTCCACGACGGCGCCGTCGTCATCAAGGACGGGCGAATAGCCCAGGCGTCGTGCCATCTTCCCCTCTCCACCCGGACGGAGCTTCCCCGCCACTTTGGAACCCGGCACCGGGCCGCCATCGGACTCAGCGAACGCTGCGATGCCGCCGTGGTGATCGTTTCCGAAGAGCGCGGCGAGGTGGGACTTGCCCTTGCTGGAGAGCTGGAGATTATCGGGTCGGCCGATATTCTGGCAGGCAGGCTTCTGAATCTGCTCTATCCCCAGCGTCAGGAGAAAGTGCACATTTCCCTGCGCCAGCGGTTGTTCCGCAATCTGCTCCCCAAGCTGGTGACCACCCTGGTGGTGCTCGTGAGCTGGCTTGTGATAACCACAAAACAGGGGGGGATATTCACGGTCTCCATCCCCATCAAGTACCACAACCTGCCGGCCGGCGCGGTGCTGCTGAAGAGCAGCCCCGAAGAGGTGGAGGTCCAGCTCAAGGTTTTTTCCAGTCTCATTCCGTCGCCGAAGCAGCTTGATCTGGTGGCCGACCTTGATCTTGCCAACGTCAGGGAGGGGAGCAATACCCTGGCGATCAGCGAGGGTGACCTGAATCTCCCCCTGGGCGTTGTGGTCACCAGCATGAATCCGTCGTCGGTAAAGGTGACCATCGGCAAAAAAGTGCGGAAAACCCTCCTGGTCAACCCTCTTCTTGAAGGAACTCTCGCCGGAAAGCAGCGGCTGCAGCGCGTGCGGGTTGAGCCGTCCCGGGTGGTGGTGGAGGGGCCGGAGCAAATTCTGGCGGGCATTGACAGCCTGCGGACCGAGGCCGTAAGTCTCGACGGCATCAGCCAGAGCACGGTTGTGGAGACAAGGCTCGTTTCCCCGTCGCCGCAGATCAGAATACTGAATGACGAACCGGTCAGGGTCCGGATCGTGACTGCCGGCAGACGCTAGCCGGCAGACGGTCGAAGACCCCTTGCGGAGCCGGCCTCTGCTGCCGGCCCGGTTCGCCAAGGGGGGGAGCTGGAAGTGGTCCCGTGGAGGGAATAAGGCCTTGACAGCCGCAGCTGAAATCCCTATTCTTTTCATTAAATTGCCCCTCGACGCCAAACTGCAACAGTCATGAAAACAACGACTTTCCTCCATAAGGTGCTGGCATCCGCCCTGGTTGTGGTTCTGCTGCTCATATCCACGGCCGGATTCGGCCTCGCGCTCGCCCTCTCCCAGAAGAAGGAGCAGACCCCGGCCACACATGCCGGCTGCGGCTGCATCACCGCCGATGACGGCTCGGATGAGTCCGGCTGTCCCGCTTCCGAGGCGTCCCACGGCGATTTCAACCCTTCCTGCACCTCCGCGCCGCTGGTGCCGGCCTATGCGCCGCAGGTGGAAACCCTCAGCATCTACGAGCCGTTTCGCGCGCCGCCCCAAGTCTACCTCGATCTCTTCATCCCTCCCAAGAGCCACTGCTGACGAGGGCCCACATGCGTCCAGCGGCGGAAGGCGACTGGGGTTCTCCCCTCCCGCTCCCCCGCGCCGGCGCTGTTGCCGCGCCCTCTCCGCCGCCCCGACCCCTGAACGGTGACCGGCCGCGGCCGCGGTGCACAACCGCCCGTCATGGTCATCACGGACCCGGCGAGCGCCACTTCATGGCCGCTTGCGGACAATGCCGCGCCGGGCTGCCTGCAGCCGCGACGCGCAGGGAGGTGTAACCATGTTGTTAAACGACTCGTCACAGCGACTTTGGATATTTTCCTTTGACGGCGCCCTCACGGCGCCTGGTGTTGACCGGTTCCGGGCACGCCTGCACCGGCTCACCCGCCAGCTCCTGGAAGAGCTTGCCGGCAACCCCGGCGAACGGGTTGCGGTCCTCTCCAGCCGCTCCCTCGAAGACCTGGTGTCCCGGGTGCCCGTTCCCGGCGTATTTCTCGGCGGCGGCTGCGGGACCGAATGGCATATCCCCGGCGGAGAGTCCATGACGCTTTCGGGACGTCCCAAGGAGCTCCTCATGGAGGCACGGGATCACCTGTTCCCGGCCTTGCGGGACCTGGCCGAACTGCCGGGAGTAACCTTCGAGGACCGCCGCTGGTCAGCGGCTTTCCATACCGCCGGCGCAGCGCCCAGGGTGAAGCGGACCCTCGACGACAAGCTGGACCAGCTCAGCCGCGAAAGGCGCATTGCGCTCTACCGCTGCCCCGACCTGACGGAGCTCCAGTTCCTGCCGGAGATCACCATGGAATTCGGCGTGCGGGCTCTCTGCCGCTTTCTCAAGCACAACGGCGCCATCGTCTGCGCCGGCAGCGACGCCAACGACGCCACGGCGCTCCGCTGGGTGATGCGCCAGGGGGGTACGGCGTTCTCCCTGGGGAGGCGCCCCCTGGTACCCGGGGCCACGCCCCTGGTGGACCTCCGGTCGCTGGTCCGGCAGGCACGGGATCTGACAGGGATCGGAAACGCTCTCCCAGTGCGGCGCCTCGAACGGCGCTACAGCCAGGCGGCATAGCCGGGCCAATCGCCGTACTTTGGTACCGTGAGGGGCACGTCCCCCTCGCGGCACCATCACTATCGACACTTCCGGGAAGTATATCCATGCGAAAGCGGATCAACCTGCTGCGGGAATTCTCCGTCCCCCTTGCTGCCGGGGTCATCACGGCCCTTGTCTGGGCCAATCTCTGGCCCGACCAATACCGCGCCTTCGTGGAGCAGCCCTTCCTGGAGGGGCTGAGCCTCCATTTCGTGGTCAACGAACTCTTCATGGTGCTCTTCTTCGGAATCGCGGCGGCGGAGATCACCCAGAGCTGCCTACCGGGCGGAGACCTGAACCCGCTCCGCAAGGCTGTCAACCCCCTGCTGGCAACCCTCGGCGGCGTCATCGGTCCGATTGCCGTCTACCTGGGGCTCAACGCCGTGATCGGCGACCCCGTCCTGACCCGGGGATGGGGCATCCCCACCGCCACCGACATCGCCCTGGCGTGGCTCGTGGCACGGCTCGTCTTCGGCGCCGGTCACCCGGCGGTGTCGTTCCTGCTGCTGCTGGCCGTGGCCGATGACGCCATCGGACTTGCCATCATCGCCATCTTCTACCCCGACCCGAACCACCCCACCGAACCGATCTGGCTCCTTCTGACGGCGGTCGGCATCGTGGCCGCCTACATCCTGCGGAGCGCCAGGGCCAAGAGCTACTGGCCCTACGTGCTCCTGGGCGGGGGGCTCTCCTGGACCGGCCTGTTCCTGGCCCACCTCCACCCGGCCCTGGCACTGGTCTTCATCATCCCGTTTCTCCCCCACCCGCCAAAGGAAACGGCCCACCTGTTCGAGGACGACCCGGGCGACACCTCCCCCCTGGCCCGCTTCGAGCACGACTGGAAGATTGTCGTCGACTTCGGCCTCTTTCTCTTCGGCCTGGCCAATGCCGGAGTCAAATTCTCCTCCATGGGCCCCGCCACCTGGCTCGTGCTGACGGCGCTGCTGGCGGGCAAGACGGCAGGGATCTTCGCCATGGGCTCCCTGGGAAAGCTCCTCGGCTTCCCCCTGCCCGACAGGGTCGGCCCCAGGGAACTGATCCTGACGGGGCTGGTGGCGGGAATGGGACTGACCGTCGCTATCTTCGTGGCCGGCGTTGCCTTCGTGGAGCCCGACATCCAGGGTTCGGCCAAGATGGGAGCCCTCTTTTCGGCAGGGGGGGCGGTTCTGGCCCTGATCCTCGGCCGGGTGCTGAAAGTAAAGAGAATCCACTGAGCGGCAGAGATTATACCCCTTGACAGACAGATCACTTCGGTCATGTATTTTATCTGGCATGTCCTCAGCATCGCTTACGTCCGAAAAACAGTCAGCTCAACCCCAACGATGTGCAATCAAACAAGGAGGAAGGTAAATGAAAACCGCTCCAAAGAAGAGCAAGGCAGGCAGCATCGCCGCCGGACCGACCCTGGTGGGAATCCTCACCGGCAGTCCCAACGATCTCCCCACCGTGGTCAAGGTGCGCGATACCCTGACGGAGCTCGGCATCCCGAGCGAAATTGTGGTGGCCTCGGCCCACCGGACCCCCGACAAGGTTCTCGCCTACCTGGACCGGGCCCACAAGGAAGGGGTGCAGGTGCTGATCGGCTGCGCCGGCGTGGCCGCCCACCTGGCCGGGGTCATCGCCGGCCACACGCGGCTGCCGGTCATCGGTCTCCCCCTGGGCAACGGCCCCTTGTCGGGGATGGACAGTCTCCTCTCCACCGTCCAGATGCCCCCCGGCGTGCCGGTGGCCACGGTGGCCATCGACGGGAGCCGCAACGCCGCCATGCTGGCGGCCCGGATCCTTGCCCTCAAGTACCCGGAAATCGACAAGGCACTGGAAGCGGCTGCCCGCAAGGAGCGGGAGCGCTACGAACTGACCGCCGACGAGGCACTGGCGAAACTCTGACAGCTGCGCCGCGCCCTCCGCAAGGGGGGGCGCGGCGCCCGCAACAGCCGGATACTCATCTTTGCGGCCATGGCCATTGCCTCCCATTCCGAGGAAGGGGAGCTGGTGCCGGGCATCCTCAACCAGGACATCCACCTGGCCATGACCGAGGCACGGCGCGGACGGCCCGGTCACTGAAGGCGCCGGCCGCTGCGATGCATTGCCTCCAAATCAATCCCCCCCCTTGAAAACTGCCCCCCCCGTAATTATCATTCAAGTGAAAGACTACTCATGCAGCAGACCTGAGGAAAGGAGGACTCGTCATGAACATCGACAAACTGGCACCATGGAACTGGTTCAGGAAGGAGCAGGAGCTTGAAGGCAAAACCCTCCCGGTCCGCCGCAAGGGGTCGGCGTCGGGCGAAGCAAACCCCCTCCTGCAGCTGCATCGGGAGATCGACCGTATCTTCGAGGATGCGTTTCGCGATTTCCCCTTCTCGCTCAGGGGCCTTGGGCGCTCCTTCGACTCGCTGGCCCAATCCGAGTGGCTCAAGCCGACCATGGACATCGCCGCCACCGACAGGGAGTACACGGTCACGGTGGAGCTGCCGGGCGTTGACGAAAAGGACGTCACCCTGGAGCTGGAAGGTGACACCCTGAAGATCCGGGGAGAGAAAAAGCATGAGAAGGAAGAAAAGGAAAAGGATTACTACCGGGTGGAGCGCTCCTATGGCTCGTTCCAGCGGATGCTCTCCCTGCCGGAGGATGCCGACCAGGAAAAACTGGGGGCAACCTTTGCCAAGGGGGTCTTGACCGTGACCATACCGAGAAAGGAGACCCCCAAGACCGAAGTGAAACGGATTCCCATCAAGTCATGAGGGGGGAGATCGAACCCCGTATCCGGCGGACATCCCCATCACGGGTCAGGATACTGTGAAAGGAGGTTTTCAACATGGCAACCTGGGATGTTTTCAGGGAAATTGACAATCTGAGAAGGGAGATCGACGAAGCGTTCCGCGGATTCGGCATGGGCCGTCCCTTTGTCACGCCGTTTCTCTCCAGCGTAACCCCGCGGCGGTTTCCCGGCATCAACATCAGCGAGGACGAAGCCAACGTGTATGTTCAGGCGCCGATGCCGGGGATCGATCCGAAGGAGATAGACCTCTCGGTCCTGCGGAACACCGTGACCATTTCCGGGGAGCGCAAGCCCCCCTATGAAAAGGAAGGGCAGATCGTTCATCGCAACGAACTGGGGACCGGCACCTTCTCCCGAACACTGGAACTGCCGGCCGAGGTGGATCCATCACGGGTCACCGCCACCTGCAGGAACGGCATCCTGCTCGTCACCCTGGCCAAGGCCGAGCATGCCAAGGCCCGCAAGATCGAGATCAAGACCCAGTGATGGGTGGGAAGGGCAAGCCGTTACGGATTCGCGCTGAAAGGAGGTCTTCATCATGGCTGTCAATACACTGACTGAAAAAAGCGAGGAAAGAAGCGTCCAGACCCGCGAGGAGACGCGGGCACCCGAAAGATTCGTCAGGCCTGCGGTCAACATCGTCGAGGACGAAGAGGGTCTCACCCTGCGGGCCGATATCCCCGGCGCCGACAGACAGTCCCTCAACGTGAACGTCCAAAAGGGGGTTCTGACCATCAGCGCGCCGGCGGAGGCCCCCATGCCGGGCCGGCCGGTCTACACCGAATATGAAGTGGCACCCTACTACCGCCAGTTCTCCATAGCGGAAACCCTTGACCACGAAAAGGCAAGCGCCGACCTCACCAACGGCGTGCTGACCATCAGGATCCCCAAGGCTGCCGCGGCAAAACCGCGCCGGATCGAGATCCAGTCGGCCTGATTCATCAGCGGTCCCCTGATCGGGGTGGGATGACCATCCCGCCCCCAGATCGGGGCGATCCACTACCCCATCACGGAAAGGAGAGCGCCATGCTTTACTTCGTCAAGGAGAACACCATCCACCGTTTTCCCGTTTCATCCCGCTGCTCGGCCAAAAGGGACAAGGAGCCGCTGCGGGACACCATTCCCCACGGCGTGAAAGAGTGCGTCTACTGCATGCGCCGGTGGCCGGGAGAAGACGCCTGACCTGCCCAAGCAAGACCAAAGGACATGGTGACGACAGATGGCTGTAGCCTATCAGGACTACTACAAAATTCTCGGGGTACCCCGAACGGCTTCCCAGGAGGAAATCCAGCGGGCATACCGCAAGCTTGCCCGCAAGCACCACCCCGACATCAGCAAGGCCCCCGATGCCGAGGAACAGTTCAAAAGGATCAACGAGGCCTATGAAGTCCTCGGCGACGCTGAAAAGCGGAAAAAATACGACCATATAGGAACATCATGGCGCCAGGGGGAGGAATTCAGACCCCCCTTCGGCGACGATGGGATCCGGTTTACCTTCACCACCGAAGACCCCCGGGAATTCAGCGACTTCTTCCAGTCCCTCTTTGGCCATTCCTGGGAAGGAAAGTTTGCCGATCAATTCACCGGGGGAGTACGGCGCCGCCGTGGCCGCGACCGGGAAGCCACCCTGGAGGTTTCCCTCCGGGACGCCTATCTGGGAACCCGCAAGACCGTGGAACTGGAGTTGACGGAGCCGGGACCCGACGGACGGCCGGCACGGACCCGCAAGACCTACGATGTGGCCATCCCGCCAGGAGTTACCAATGATTCTCTTATCCGCCTGGCCGGCCAGGGAGAGACGGGGAGCGGCGGCGGGGAACCGGGCGATCTGTACCTGAGGGTCCGCATCCTCCCCGACCGCCGTTTTACCCTCAACGACCATGACCTGTCCATGACCCTGGACATCACCCCCTGGGAGGCGGCCCTCGGGGCCACGGTTCAGGTGCCGACCGTTGACGGAGCCGTCAGCATGAAAATTCCAGCCGGAACCCGCAGTGGTCAGACGTTTCGCCTGCGGGGCAAGGGGATGCCCCGGGAAAAGGGAATCCATGGCGATCTGTTCGTAACGGCACGGATCGTCGTCCCCGATCGTCTGACGGAAAACGAACGGCGCCTCTTTGAAGAATTGGCCCGTGAATCGCGGTTCCAGCCAAGGGGCTAGGGAGAAAGAGAGTCCATGACCTACAGAGGGACAGAGATCATCATCAGAACAACTCACGAACTGGTTCCCAGCGGGGGACTGTCGCTTAGGGAACTGTCAAGGCTCTGTGACTGTCATCCCTCAGTGTTACTGCGCCTTTACAGGCTTGGCATGCTCGACCCGATCAGCGGCGGCGCCGAACCGCTCTTCAGCCGCGGCGCAGTGATCAGAATCCGCAAGGCTCTGCGCCTCAAGCGTGACCTCAAACTCAATTTCGATGCCGTTGCCGTTGTCATGGAGCTGCTCGACCGCATCGACGAACTTGAAAGGCACAGGAGCAACGAATCCCCATGAACGGCAAAACAGATCAAAATCGGTCCTGGATTGCCGGTCTTCGTTCCATGACGATCTACGGCGCCTTCGAGCAGATCGTTTCCCAGATACTGATCTTCGTCATCTCGACAATTGTCCTCGTCGCCCTGTACAGGCTTTGCGAGGACGTTTACACCCTGCTGATATCCCGAACATTCGATCCTCTGCAGCACGAGGTGTTCCAGACCGTTTTCAGCGGCATCATGACGTTGCTGATCGCCATGGAGTTCAAGCACTCCATCCTTGCCGTCACCCGCAGAGAGCACAACATCATCCAGGTTAAAACAGTGCTGCTCATCTCGATGCTTGCCCTGGCCCGCAAGTTCATCATCCTGGACCTGCACGCCACCGAAGCCGGGAAAATAGCCGCACTGGCCCTGGCGCTCCTTGCCCTGGGAGCCGTCTACTGGCTCATGCGCGAACGGGATGCCTGGAACCTTCAGCATGGCAGGAGCGAAGAAAGCTGACGCCCCCCTCCCGAAAAGCGTCCAGATGGCAAACTCTGACACCTGACAGGAACTCATGTCTTCGTATCAGCCGTTCCGTTGCTCTAACGGAATTTTCCGGCATACTCTTATCCATGAATCTGTGGCCTGTCACGGGAAGCGCTATGCCGACGGTCAACCGGGAGAAGTGCTCTCATGGTAATGCGGCGATTGCTGTTCACTCTCGGCCTGCTGGCAGCGGGCCTCGCACTCTTTATTCCGGCGGGCCACGGCCAGGACTTCGGCAGTGAGGTGAGGCGCCAGCTGAAGGACCGCATCGGCAGAGCGGCCACCCCGCCGAAGATCGCCGTGGACGGCGAGGTGCTCTGCACCTGCGACACCTTGGCCCGTTTCTACCGCAGCCGCGGCTACCTGCCGGCGTGGAGCGATGCCAACGGCCCCTCCCCCCTGGCCGATGGCCTCGTGGCGGAACTCCGCCAGGCCGACACCCATGGCCTGAAGCCCGAAAACTATCACCTGGAACGCATCGAGGCGATGCTGGCCGAGGCACGTACCGGCGGGCCCCGGCCCGAAGAGCTGGCTGAACTCGACCTGCTCCTGACCGACGCCTGGCTCCTCTACGCCTCCCACCTCCTGGCGGGGCAAGTGAACCCGGTCACCCTCGGGGCCGAGTGGCACATCAAGCGCTCCGAAGCAGACCTGGAGAAGCTCCTCCGCAACACCCTCGAAGCCGGCGACATCTCTGCCGGCCTCAACGCACTCCTCCCCGACGGACCCGGCTACGGCGTGCTCCGGGACGCCCTCGGACAGTACCGGAAGCTGACGGCACAGGGGGGCTGGCCCGCCATCCCGGACGGCCCCACCCTCAAGGCCGGCGACAGCGACCCCCGCGTCACGACCCTGCGGGCCCGGCTAATCGTCACCGGAGAGCTGGACCCCGCCCTGGCCGAGGGGGAGGAGTTCGACGACAAGGTGGCGCAGGCCGTGATCCGGTTCCAGCAGCGCCACGGCCTCGCTCCCGACGGAGCCCTGGGGCCCAAGACCCTGGCCGCCCTGAACGTGACCGCGCAGGAGCGGGTAAAGCAGATAGTGGTGAACCTGGAGCGGATGCGCTGGCTCCCGGCGGAGCTCGGCAGCCGCCACATCGTGGTGAACGTGGCGAACTTCACCCTCGACGTGGTTGAGGACGGGCAGCCGCTGCTGACGATGCGGGCCATCGTGGGGCGCACCTACCGTCAGACCCCGTCGTTCAGCGCCAAACTGGATCGCATCATCTTCAGCCCCTACTGGCACATCCCCCACAGCATCGCGGTGAAGGACCTCCTCCCCAAGATCCAGAAGGACCGCCGCTTCCTGGCGCGGCAGAAGATCCGGGTCTTCCGGGGCTCCACCCAGATCGACCCGAAAACCGTCAACTGGCGCAGCCTGAGCGAGGCCAACTTCCCCTACCGGCTCCGCCAGGACCCCGGCCCCCTGAACTCCCTGGGGCGGGTCAAGTTCATGCTCCCCAACCGCTTCAACGTCTACATCCACGACACCCCGTCCCGGGAGCTGTTCGACCGGGCCGTGCGCGACTTCAGCTCCGGCTGCATCCGGATCGACATGCCCGTGGAGCTGGCCGGGTACCTCCTGGCCGATGACCCGTCGTGGACCAGCGAGAAAATCCTCGCCGCCATAGAACAGCCGCAGGAGACGCTGGTCCGGCTCCGCCGGCCGATTCCGGTCTACTTCCTCTACGCCACGGCATGGGTCGACGCCGAAGGGACGCTCCAGTTCCGCGACGACCTCTATGGCCGGGACGGGCCCGTGGCCGCCGCCCTTGAGGCGCCGCCACCCCGCGCCGTCCTCCAGCCCTCCCGCCGCCGAGGCGGAGAAGAAGGAGCAGGAGGCCAAGCGGGAAGAAGCGGCCACGCAGTATGGTGACCTCCTCTCCTTCGTGAAGGAAAAGCTCTCGGGACGAGTGAAGGATGTACGACTCTCCAGCCGACTCACCGACAGCGCCTGCTGCCTGGTGGCCGACGAGCACGGCCTCAACGCCAACATGGAGCGGATCCTCCGGGCCATGAACCAGGATGTCCCCGACTCGAAGCGGATCCTGGAGCTGAACCCGGACCATCCGATCATACAGGTCATGGCCACCCTCTTTACAAAAGACAAGGCCAACCCGCGCCTAGGCGACTACTGCGACCTCCTCTACGACCAGGCCCTCCTCACCGAAGGGTCCCCCATCACCGACCCGCTCCGGTTCACCCGGCTCGTGACGGAGCTGATGGTGGCGGACGGGAAGGCGGCTGCGGATAAGTAGAAATTTTTCAGAGCGGAATGGAAGAGGGGAAGTCGTTGACGGCTCACCCTTTTTTCGTTAGTACGGTGTTGGTAATGAGATGCTTGCATAATGCCATTGAGCCGCTCAGATAGGAGATATAGCCATGGAATCAGTAATTAAAGTAGTTCCACAGGATGATTTTCATCTGCTCATAACCTTCAATACTGGAGAAACCAGGCTGTTTGATGCTCGCCCCTATTTGGAAAAAGGAGTATTTAAACGACTGAAAAATCTGGAACTATTCAAACAGGCGTATGTTGCTTTCGATACCGTCTGCTGGCCCGACAATCTCGATATAGCCCCGGAAACACTGTATGACCGATCACACTCTCTTCAGCGCACCGAAAGTCAGGTGGACGACGGACAGGGAATTCCCCAGGACGAAGCTCGCTCCCGCATCGTCGGGCGCATTGCCCAATGAAAGTTAAGAGGTCACGCCATGGGTAGATTAGCGAAGGAAAACATTCTCTATTTGAGCATATCCGAACGCATCCAACTGGTGGAAGATATCTGGGGCAGCATCGCCAATATGCCCGAATCCATCCAGTTGTCCGAAGAGCAGAAGCTGGAGTTGGACAGACGCCTTGATGACTACCATGCTGATCCCGACAAAGGATCGCCCTGGGAGTTGGTCCGTGGGCGGATCAGGAGCCGCGCCTGAAAGACTCCATGACACCATCATCACAACATCCCGACACCCCCTCCCTCTACCTGCCGGTCGACTGCGAGATCCTTGCGGTCAGCGACCTGACCCCCAACGAAAAGCTCTTCCGCCTGCGCCTTGCCGACGGGAGGCCGCTGGGCCACCTCCCCGGCCAGTTCGTGCAGGTGTCCCTCCTGGGTTGGGGGGAGGCGCCCCTCTCGGTGGCATCATCGCCGACCCGCGACGGATATTTCGAGATGGGGGTACGGCGGGTCGGAAGCCTCACCACCGCCATGCATGAACTGAAGGCGGGGGATATCATCGGCATCCGCGGCCCCTTCGGCCGCCCCTTCGATCTGCCGCGGCTCCGGGGGAAAGAGCTGCTCCTGGTCTCGGGGGGGTGCGGGCTGGCGCCCATGCGGTCCCTGATCCAGTACTGCGAGGACCGGCCCGAGGAGTTCGGCAGAATTACCATCCTCTACGGGGCCAAGAGCCCGGCGAATACCCTCTTCAAGGATGATCTGGCCGCCTGGGAGGCGTCGGCCCGCTTTGCCTGCAGCCGCACGGTGGACCGGATCACAGAGGGGGATTGCTACAGCGGCGGGGTCGGCCTGGTCACCTCGCTCATCCCCCCCCTGGAGATCAACCCCGGCCGGACCGTGGCGGTGCTGGTGGGGCCGCCGGTCATGTACCGGGCCGTGGTGGACGAACTGCGAAAGAAGGGGCTCGGCTCCGACCGGATCGTGGTCTCCCTGGAGCGCCACATGCGCTGCGGCGTCGGCAAATGCGGCCACTGCGCCATCGAGCACCTCTACTGCTGCCAGGATGGGCCGGTGTTCTGGCTGGACGAAATCGAGCATCTCCGGGGCGCGCTGTGAGTCGGATGAGCCTTCGGAAAGATAGCTGCGTTGCCATCGTCGGCGCTGTCCTCGACATACTGCTTTTACGCCTGCGGCAGCCCCTCCTCTGCGCCTTGCTCTCCGCCCGAAATCTCATCCGACGAGGAAGCGTGACATGAAAAGGACCCTCACCGTCTGCCCCTACTGCGGCACCGGATGCATGTTCCACCTGGTCAGCGACGGCGGCCGCCTCGTCGGGGTCGAACCGAGCGTGACCCATCCGGTCAGCCGCGCCGGGCTCTGCGTCAAGGGGTGGAACGCCTTCGCCTTCGTCCATCACCCGGACCGCCTGACAACCCCCTTGATCCGGCGCGACGGCCAGTTGCGCCCCGCCTCCTGGGACGAGGCCCTCGGCCTGGTGGTGGAGCGCCTGCGGGAGATCCAGGGGCGCCACGGGGCGGATTCGATCATGGTCGCCTCCTCGGCCAAGGCCACCAACGAGGAGAACTACCTCCTGATGAAGCTGGCGCGGGGGGTGTTCGGCACCAACAACATCGACCACTGCGCCCGGCTCTGCCACTCCTCCACCGTGGTGGGCCTGGCCGAGACCTTCGGCTCCGGGGCCATGACCAACTCCATCGACTGCATCGACCAGGCCGAGGTGATCCTGGTCATCGGCTCCAACACCACCGAGCAGCACCCCCTGATCGGTTCCCGCATCCTCAACGCCGCCCGGAGCGGCGCGCGGCTCATCGTGGCCGACAACCGCCGCATCCGCCTCGCCCGCCATGCCGACCTGCACCTGCGCCATCGAAACGGCAGCGACGTGGCGCTCCTGAACGGGATGATGCAGGTCATCATCGCCGAAGGTCTTGAGGACCGGGAGTTCATCGAATCCCGCTGCGAGAACTACCCTGCCCTGGCGGCTGCGGTGGCCCACTGGACCCCGGAGCGGGCCGCCGCCGTCACCGGCCTGGACCCGGGGGATATCGTCGCCGCCGCGCGGCTCTTCGCCAGGGCAAAGAGGGCCATGATCGTCTACTCCATGGGGATCACCCAGCACAGCCACGGCGTCGACAACGTCCGCTGCTGCGCCGCCCTGGCCATGCTGACCGGCAACCTGGGGCGTCCCGGCACCGGCGTCAATCCGCTACGGGGGCAGAACAATGTCCAGGGGGGGTGCGACATGGGGGCGCTCCCCGACGTCCTCACCGGTTACCAGAAAGTGGCCGACCCGGCGGTCCGGGAGAAGTTCGCCCGGGCCTGGGGGGTGGACGGGCTCCCGGACAAGCCGGGGCTTCCCCTCACCAGGGCCATGGATGCCGCCGCCGAGGGACGGCTCAAGGGGATGTTCATCCTGGGGGAAAACCCGATCCTCTCGGACCCGGACCAGGGGCATGCGCGGCGGGCCCTGGAGAACCTCGATTTCCTGGCGGTGCAGGATATCTTCCTCACCGAAACCGCCCAACTGGCCCATGTGGTGCTTCCAGCCGCCTGCTTCGCCGAGAAGGAGGGAACCTTCACCAACACCGAGCGCCGGGTGCAGCGGGTGAGAAAAGCCGTGGAGCCGCCGGGGGAGGCCCGGGCCGACTGGGAGATCATCTGCGCCCTGGCGGAGCGCGCCGGCTACGGCGGGATGCGCTACCCCGACCCGTCGGCGGTCATGGACGAGATCGCCTCCCTCACCCCCATCTACGGCGGTATCTGCTACGATCGCCTCGACCCCCACGGCCTCCAGTGGCCCTGCCCCGACCGGGGCCATCCCGGCACCCCGATCCTCCACGTGGGCCGTTTCACCCGGGGAAAGGGAAGGTTCAGCCCGGCCCCCTACCGGCCACCGTCAGAGCTTCCCGACGACGATTACCCCTTCGTGCTCACCACCGGCCGCACCTACTTCCACTGGCACACCGGCACCATGACCCGGCGGACCCACCTCCTGGACCGGGAGGAGCGCAGCGCCTTCGTGGAAATCAACCCGGACGACGCCGCCCGCCTCGGGGTGCGGGAGCGGGACCGGGTGGTGGTGACGAGCCGGCGGGGCGAGGTGCGGGCACTGGCACGGGTGACGGAGATGGTGGTCCCCGGCGTGGTCTTCATGCCGTTCCATTTCACCGAAGGGGCCGCCAACGCCCTCACCAACAACGTCCTCGACCCCGAATCCTCCATCCCCGAATTCAAGGTCTGCGCCGTACAAGTCCGGAGGGCACCATGAAATACCTTCTCCCGGAACAGCTCGCCCCCTTCTTCGCCTCCCTGGAAGCGACCCATGAGGTCCGCCTCCCCATCCTCCTCCCCGACGGGACCCGCGCCCTTGGCCATCCCGGCGACGGCCCCCTGGCCCTCCACGGCGGCCCCCTGCCGGGGAAGCCGACGGCGGCCTTTTTCCCCCATGAGGGGGGAGTTTTCACCGCTGCCGCCGGTATGGTGTCCACTCCCCCGGCTCCGGAAAAACCGCTCTTGGTTGCCGGTTTCACCCACCGCGACCTCGCCTGCCTCCGCTTCATCGACCGTTTCTTTGCCGACGGCTGGCGGGACGACATCTACTTCCGCCGCCGCCAGGGGGCGGTTATAGTCGGCGTTTCCGGATACTGCGGTCCCGGGGGATCCCGGATACCCTGTGCTGGCGGCGAGTGCGACCTGGAGCTGGTGGCGGATCGCGCCCGGTGGCTGGTGGTCCCCTACACCGACGCCGGCGAGACCATTGTCGCCGGGTTGCCCGATGCCGCACCCGATGGGGCCCTGGAGCGGATACGGGAGGAAGCGGCGGCAATGATCGACGAGAACGAGCTTCTCATCCGCCGGGCCTCAGAGCTGATCCGGGCCGACCGGGTTCCCGACACCTTCTGGGCCGAGATCGGCGACCGCTGCATCGCCTGCACCGGCTGCAACCTGGCCTGTCCCACCTGCACCTGCTTCGGCGTGCAGGACTTGCGCTACGCCGGCCGGGTTGAAAGAAGCCGGATGTGGGACTCCTGCCAGCTGGACGGTTTCATGCGGGAGGCCAGCGGCCACAACCCTCTCGGCACCGAGTCGCTCCGCACCCGCCGCCGCATCCATCACAAGCTCGCCGCCGACCCCGAGCGGTGGGGGGAGATCAGCTGCTTCATCTGCGGCCGCTGCGACGGGGTCTGCCCCACCGGCATCGGCATTTTCGCGGTGGCGCGGGAATTGGTGGAGAGATACGGCGGGGAGTGACTTTATGCCGCGCAACAATTGCATTTGCATGACATATGCAGTACAATTTCGGCAAATTGATTACGCAAAAGGAGGTCCGTCATGCCAAAGAACGCGACCATCAGCATAAGAAAAGGATCGCGGAGATGAAATCAGACGAAAAAAGCCCCACTATCCAGTGATAGTGGGGCTTTTCGAAAAAATCCCGGCGGCGACCTACTTTCCCACACAGCTACCCGTGCAGTATCATCGGCCCAGAGGGGCTTAACTTCCGTGTTCGGGATGGGAACGGGTGTGACCCCCTCGGCATAGCCACCGAGAAACCTTGAAAATGTATCTTTCCAATCACATAGGCGAGATGTTTTTTAGGGTAGATATTGAGGGGGTGGGGATGCCACCCCCCTGAATAAGTTCGGGAAATAATTATGATCAAGCCTCACGGCCGATTAGTACCGGTCAGCTGAACGCATTGCTGCGCTTACACACCCGGCCTATCAACGTTGTGGTCTACAACGGGCCTTCAGGGGATTGCTCCCAGGGATACCTAATCTTGAAGGAGGCTTCCCGCTTAGATGCTTTCAGCGGTTATCCTTTCCGTACATAGCTACCCAGCGACTGCTCCTGGCGGAACAACTGGAACACTAGAGGTACGTCCATCCCGGTCCTCTCGTACTAAGGACAGCTCTTCTCAAGTATCCTGCGCCCACGGCAGATAGGGACCAAACTGTCTCACGACGTTTTAAACCCAGCTCGCGTACCGCTTTAATTGGCGAACAGCCAAACCCTTGGGACCTACTTCAGCCCCAGGATGCGATGAGCCGACATCGAGGTGCCAAA
>Ga0209172_10002862_pt1 | contig 28612 bp, 18 predicted proteins | sample LarsenN4metaG_FD_184113 | JGI IMG/M metagenome (GOLD analysis project Ga0209172, IMG submission 184113) | Hot spring sediment bacterial and archeal communities from British Columbia, Canada, to study Microbial Dark Matter (Phase II) - Larsen... ... | reverse complement strand
TTGCCGTCGCTTTTCCCACTTGCTGACCGCCGCCGGGCTCACTTTGAGCCTTTTCGCCACCTCGGCCTGACGATAGCCCTGCTCCAACATTTGACAGCCTTCCAGCCGCCGCTTTTCCATCTTTTCCTGACGCTTGGTCTGTTGTATCTTCATGCCCTGCTCTTGCAGCAGGGTTTGTACCAACATTAACTTCCTGTACGAAGCTCAGTAGTATTACGCTGCGTATTTGGGTGGCAGGGTTTCCCCCTCCTGCCAGCCGGGGTCGATGACAATGGCCTGGCGGACTTTGGGCAGGCCGAGGTCGTGGTGGCTCAGCAGGGACAAGACCAGGCGGACCGCGGCGGTGGCCAGCGGGGACCAATAGGGGGCCACGCCCGAGAGCGTGGGTGTCTTTTCATCCAGTAGCAGCGCCGCAAATCCCGCCCGTCCCAGCACGCCCGCATCCCTCAGGTTGTAGTAATCCGCAGCGGAAAATCCCAGGACGGCGTCGGGCTGATGCTGCTTGAACCAGCGGAGCAGGCTGGCCGGATCGTGGAAGGGGCTGTCAAGCACGGGGACCGCCCGTTCAGCCCTGGGCAGAGTGCTGCAGAAAGTGGACCAGGCGGCGCGCCGGCGTTCATCGTCTAGGGCCAGCACCGGTTCCCGGTGGAAGGCGCACCCGATCCGGCGGTAGCCCTTAGCCCGCATCCGGTGCAAAGCCGAGAGCGCCGCTTCGAAGTAGTTCACCCGGACGGCATGGAGGGGAGGGTTGTAGATGCCCGCGCTGAGAGCCACAGCGGCAAACGGGCTCCAATCCAAATCCAGATGGGACTCCGGGCGGACCAAGCCAGGAACCAGCAGCCCTTCGATGCGTTCCAGCCAGATGCGCCGCGTCAGCGCTGCACCGCTGGGATAGTCCTCCCGATTGAAAGTGGCGACGTCCAGCCCTTCGGCATGTGCCGCGTAAAGCGTGTGCTCGAAGAGCGCCCTGGGGTAGCTGCCTGCACCCGGAGACATGTTCGAAACCACGGCAAGGGTCAGTTTTCTCGGGGGCCCGTTGCTCTGCCAGCGTTGCCGGGCCAGCATCGACAGGGCGGGATCGGGGCGGTAATCGAGCACGGCGGCGGCCTGCTGAACGCGCTCCATTGCCTCCGTGGAGACGCGCCGCCCATGGGTCAAAGCCCGGTGGGCCGTGGCCTTGCTCACCCCGGCGTGACGGGCCACATCCGCAATGGTCGGACGAAGCGGCATATCGGTGAGTCTGGTCTCATTTCTAAGCTTGCAAGAAGAACGCGATCGCCATAAGTTGCAGATTAGGAAAATTCTATGGCAGCCACCCCCCGCAAATCCCTCATTCGCCCTGTTCCTTTCTGTGCCCTGCTGGCCGCACTGGCTTTGTCGCCTCTGCCCGCCCAGAGCACCTACAATTACAACACCAACGCCGACGCCAGCTGGAGTGCCATCCAGACGGGAACGCCCACTGCCGGGGACACGGTCAACCTATCCGCCGATTTGACAGGCAACCGCACCATCACCCTCGACATCACGGGAGCCACCGTGGGAGCTCTTTTGATGCAGGACACCGTGGCCAGCAACAACAACTGGAACATTACCGGGACAAACACCCTGACCTTTGACAACACGGGATCGACTGCGGCCACGCTTTCGATCGTCAACTCCAACTCCGGCAATTACATGCGGATCACCGCGCCGGTCCAGTTGAATGACAACCTGCAGATCACCAATTTGTTTTCAGCAGGTTCTGGCAACAACACCGGGCGCTTTGACTTTGACGGCAATATCAATGGGGGCGGCAATTCCATCACCTACTCCGGGGTTGGGGCTTTCACCTACGACCAGGCGGGGACGGCCATGACCAACATCGCGGGCTTCCGCCACAATGCGGTGGGTTCGGCCACTTTTGCTTCGGCAACTTCCATCACCAACAGCGCCCTCGGCCCGTCCTTCACTCTGGGACAGGGCCTGATGGGAGGCCAGGTCACCTTGGCGGCTCCGGTGACGCTGAACAGCGCGGCCTTGAACGTCCAGGCTGAAGGCTTCGGGCGCATCCTGCTCTCAGGCGCCGTGGCTGGGGCAACTGACCTGAACATCACCGGTTCCGGATTCCCCTCCCAATTTTTTGTTGGAGATGTGCAGGGCAACCCTCACCGCCGCAATGTGGTCTATCTCGACAACACCACGGCCAACAGCTTCTCGGGAAACACCACGGTCACAGGCGCCGCCCTGGTGCTCAATTTCCAGGCCGGAAACGTGGTCAAAATCAATTCCTCCGGCACGCTCACCCTCAACGCGGCCAACATCAGTGTGGATGATGCTTCGACTGGAAACACCGCGCAGGCGGTGGCCGGGCTGACGATCGGGGCGGGCGAAAGCAACATCGTCACCTATCGCAATAACACAGGCGGCAATGTCACCCTCAACCTCGGCGCCATCACCCGCAACACCGGCGGCACAGCGGTCTTCCGCTACACCGGCGGCACCGTCGGCACCATTGGCACGAACAGCTCGATCATCACCAGCAGCAGCAACACCAATGGCATCTTGGGAGGGTGGGCACTTGTGGCAACCGGCGGAACCAATGCGGACGACTTTGCTTCTGTGGGAGCGGGCGGGGTCATCCAAGCGCCGAGCTACACCACGCTGACTGCCGCCGGCGGCGGGCTTGGGACCCAGAATCTCAGCTATTCCAGCGGCACTGACCTGGCGCTCTCCGGCGCCATCAGCGCCAACAGCCTCCGCCTGATTTCCAGCGGCTTGGGCGGTGGCAGCGACTCCCAAGTCGGGGAGCTTCTGCTCAACACGGGCTCGTTCACGGTCAACCTGGCTTCGGGCGGCCTGCTCAACGTCAACACCGGGGGCAACAGCATGACCACCACCCGCGTCAGCGGCACCGGACTAATCCAGGCTGCTGATGCGAACAGCGACCTCTTCGTACATGTGCGCAACACCCGCCTTGCCCTGGAGAACCCCCTTATCGGCAGCGGCACCGGGGCGCTCTACAAAACCGGCTATGGCGAACTGGTCGTGACTTCAAACGCCGATTACACGGGCGGCACCTGGATCAGCGGGGGCGTGTTCAACATCGGTGGGGTGGACACCCGGCTCAGCAGCGGCAACCTGCGCCTCTACCAGGGAGGACAGCTCGGCACGAACGGCACCTTCACGCGTTCGATCGGATCCGGAGCCGGCGAAGTGTTTTTCGGCACGGGAGGAGGCGGCTTCTCCGCCTCAGGCGGGGATTTGACCGTGAATCTGGGGGGAGCGGGGGCCACCCTGACCAAGTCCCAAATCAATGGCCACATCTCTCTCAACAACAACGTCAACTCCACCGGGGTGGTCACCCTGGTCAATGCGGTGGATACCACCGGTGATGTGACGATTTCCACATCGTCGAACATCGACCAAAACCGGAGCCGTTACCAATCGGCACAGGGTTCGGCTTATGCCGTCCTGCAGGGTGGCACCACCGGCTCCGGAAGCCTGATGGTTCTTGGCGCCAGCACCAATGCGGGAAACACCAATGGCGCCCACGCTGCCACCGGCCTGATTGTGACCAACGGCAACCTGGGCCACACCGGCCAGACCCTAATCAATGGCACCACGCTCTTCATCACTCCGGGCCAGCTGGCCACCCTCGGCAACATCACGCTGACCGCTGGCGGCCAGATCGCCAGCTATGGCAACCTCAATTTCAACACCGGCGCCGGGGTGGGCGAGATCCAGTTCAGCGACTTGGGCAACACATTCAACAATGACGCCGGGTTTGCCGCCATTCGCGGCGATCTCACCGTGACGCTCAATGGAAGTTCCGCAGGCGCGGTCACAGGCCTTGGGGATGTAATACTGGGCAGCGCCTTTTCCGGCTACACAACCACTTTCACGAACAACATCAGCGCAGGCGGAGGCGTGTCCTTCCAGGCGTCCGGTCCGGGCACCGTGATCTACAACGGCACATTCAGTGGAACCGGCTCGATCCAAGCTGGCAACAGCCCGGTGGCGGGTGTTCTGCTGGTTTCCGGCGCCAATACCTTCACCGGCAACGCCTCCACCGGCGGCAGCAGCGGCATGATCTACCGTGCGGGCAGCACCCAGGCATTCGGCGCGGCCAACGGGGCCACCGCCTTCAACTCGGGTTCAGGAACGTTCGACCTCAACGGATACAACTTCACCGGCTCCAGCAGTGAAAACTTCCAGTCCAGCAGCGGCAATTCCGGTGGCACCTCGGACATCGGACGCATCATCAACTCCAACACCACCAGCGCGGCGAGCTTCAACAACCTGCGCCTAGACAACAACGGCGGCGACCCAACCATCCTTGGCGGGCGGGGCACGCTCAATATCAACGGCACCATTGACCAGACGGCTGCGCTTAACAACTTCACAAGTGTCTATCAGTGGAGGGGAACGGGCACATTGAATTTGAACGGCAGCAGCGTCCTGACAACCACGCCGACCGGCGCCAGCCGCCTGGGCATGGGGTTCACCGGGGGGGCAGTTAATCTGAACTACGGCACCAACAGCGGCACCAAGCTGCTCACGGCAGTGGTGGGTGCACCCAGCTCGGGTGAAGTCCTTCGGCTGAGCAATGTGAACCTCACCCTGAATGGCCATGCGTCGAACGCAGTCACCGAAACGATTGCCGACAATGGAACCGCAGGTGGCACGGCATTCAATGGCGGCTTCAGCAGCGTGCAGTTGAACACGGCCGGCGCCAATCTGACACTGAACCTGAACCGCTTGGTTTCCTCGAACCGCGGCTCGGGCAACTTCTCAACCAACACGGCGGGCGGCGGCGCAGCTGCCATCACCACCGACACGCTGAACAACACCGCGGGCCTGCTCGGCACCTGGGCCACTTGGAACCGCACCGATTGGGCGGTCAACACGCCCAACACAGCGGATGGCGCCATCGGTGCCCTTGCCGCTTACACCACCAACAACGACCTGTCCGCCTGGGCCACGGGAGATACCACGAACAATATGAACATTGATGGAGCCGCCTCAGGAACGCTGTCGGGCAACACCCGTGTCGGCTCTCTGCGCTTCAACAACGGCGGTACAGCCACTAGTCTGGACTTGGGAACATCGGGATTGAGCCTTGGCGCCTCCACCGAAAGCGGCGGCATCCTGGTTGCCCAGGGAACCAGCGGCAACATCGCGGTCACCGGAGGCGCTCTCAATTCCGGCGGCGCCAGCCTCGGCACCGGGGACACCCAGGGCGGCTCGGTCTTTTTCATCCACCACCACGGCACAGGCACCCTGGACATCGGCTCCAAAATCACCGGGTCCTCCAACGTTTACTTGGTAAAAAATGGCTCCGGCACACTCCTGCTCTCCGGCCTGAATACGTATGGAAACTCGACGCTGATCCACGGCGGCATGGTTGTGGCCAACAGCCTGGCCAATTCCGGGACCAGCCAGAGCCTCGGCACCGGCAATGAAGTGCTGATTACCAACGGGGCCACGCTTCGCCTCGCCAACACCGTCGATGTCTCTACGAACAAGTCGATCCAACTGGGCATCGGCGGCGGCGGCCTCGACCTCGCCGGGCCGGGCACCACGGCCACGTTCAACGGACGCAACCTGGCCCTGCCTGGAAACACCACCCAAACGTTGCTCACCGCAGTTTACCGTGATGCCAATGCCTCCGTGCCCGATTTCACGATCACCGGCGCCGGGGATGCGGTCTTTAACGCCGGCATTTATCTGAGCACGCCGGTTGCAGCGGAAAACGGAACCGGTTCAGCCAACGCAGTCCAGCTTGCGGATTCGGCCTCACTGGCCCGGTTTTTCATGAATGGTTCGGGCACGGTCACCCTCAATGACCGCCTCATTGCCCAGGGTGGAGCCACGGTCAACTCCGGCACGCTGGTCCTTGGCCATGATACGGACACGCTGTCGAACAATGCCGCATTGACGGTCAACTCCGGGGGCACGGTCAACATCGCCTCGGGCAAGTCCGACAACATCGGACAGCTCTACGTCAAAGGCGGCACGATCAGCGGCACCGGCACGCTCAAGACACTGGCCAATTTCGTGGAATCCGGAACGGTCAACGCCAACCTCGGCGGCGAACTCGCCGGACTCGACAAAACCACCTCCGGAACCGCCACGCTCGCTGGCAATAACACTTATGCCGGGGATACCCGCATCACAGCGGGAACGCTCATCGTCAATGGAAGCCTGACCCGTTCCAATGTCTTCGTCCAGACCGGCGCCACCCTGGGTGGCGCCGGCACCATCGGCGGAGCCACGGTCTTCCGTTCCGGTTCCTTCCACAACCCCGGCAACAGCCCCGGGCTGCCGACTTTCACCAACGATGTCACCTACGAGACCGGTTCTGATGTGAACTGGGAACTTGTGGCCAACACCACAGCGGGCAGAGGACTTTCGTATGATGGCGTTAACATCACCGGAACAGGGACGGATTTCACGATCCAGAGTGGAGTGGACCTGAACCTCGTGTTCAATGGTTCCGGCAGCACGGTGAACTTTGCCGACTCATTCTGGACGGCCAACCGGACCTGGGAGGTCGTGGACTTCACCGGGACAGGAGTGGCCTCCGGTGCCTTCGACCTGGGCACCATCACTTTGGATACACTCGGCCAGAGCCACCTCAGCTACGGTGCTTTTTCCCTGGATCAAAACATGGGTGATGTGACCCTGGTTTGGACCAGCACCATCCCCGAGCCTTCCACTTACGCCATGGTTCTGGCTGGCCTCGCCGCCTTGGCCTGGCTCCGGCGCCGCCAGCAGGCGGCCCGCTCCTGAGAGCTGGAAGCTGCCAGGAACGGGTTGCTGGTGGGGACCGGCCTGCTTTGCCGCCAAGCCAACGGTGCCCAAGGCGGAATCAACCCTTGGCTGCGACCGCGGGTGCTGGTGCGGGGGCAGGGACGGGCGCCGGTTTCGGACTGACCAGCCAGAAGTGCTTCCGGTGGGTCTCCCAGGCGCCCAGCAATTTCTTGGCCGTGGTGCTTTCTGTGGCTTCCAGGTGCTGGAAGATGAGCTTCTGCAGCAGGGTCTCTTCCTCACCACCGTCCAGGCGGGAAAGCGTGACCATGTCGGTGTTGATCAGGGACTCAAAACGCCCGGCCTCATCGAGGATGAAGGCGCGTCCGCCCGACATGCCGGCGCCGAAGTTGCGCCCGGTGGGACCGAGGACGACGATGGTGCCGTTGGTCATGTATTCACAGCCGTGGTCGCCCACCCCTTCAACAATGGCGGTGGCCCCGGAATTGCGGACGGCAAAGCGCTCGCCCGCGCGTCCATAGGCGTAAAGGGTGCCGCCGGTTGCCCCATAGAGGCAGGTGTTGCCGCAGATGCTGTTGGCTGAGGGATCGAATTTGGCTTTTTTGTGGGGGACGAGGAGGATCTCGCCGCCGCTCATGCCCTTGCCCACATAGTCGTTGGCCTCGCCCGTGAGCTTGAGGCGGACGCCCTTGACCAGGAACGTGCCCAGGGACTGGCCGGCGGAGCCTTCCAATTCCAGGTTGATCGTGCGGTCGGGGAAAACATCATCTCCCGAACGGAAAGCGATCTCGCCGCTGAGCTGGGTGCCGATGCAGCGGTGGACGTTGCGGACTTTGTATTTGAGGGTAATGGGCTTGCGGGTTTGCAGCGTGCTCTTGACGTCCTGCAGGATGCGCTCGTCCAGGGGCTGGTCCTCGGGCTTGTCATTGCGCTCCCAGGTGTGAAAGCGGGAAGTGAAGGCGTCCACAGACTCCGGAACGTGCAGGAGCTGGGAAAGGTCGAGGGTGTTGGCCTTGGGGTGGTCGGGCAGGGAAATCTGCTCCAAGAATTCTGTGTGGCCGATGAGTTCGGCCATTTTGCGCACACCGAGGGCGGCCATGATTTCGCGCACTTCCTGGGCCACGGCGTTGAGATAGGTGACCACGCCTTCGGCGGTGCCTTTGAATTTGCCACGCAGTTTTTCGTCCTGGGTGGCAATGCCCACCGGGCAGGTGTTGAGGTGGCACTGGCGGACATAGACACAGCCCAGGGCGAGCAGGGCGGCGGTGCCGAAGTTGAATTCCTCCGCACCCAGGGCGGCAGCGACAACGATGTCACGCCCGGTGCGCATGCCGCCATCGGTGCGCAGGGTGATGCGGTTGCGCAGATCGTTCAGCAGCAGGACTTGCTGGGTTTCGGCAACACCGAGTTCCCAGGGGGAGCCGGCGAATTTGACGGAGGAGAGGGGGGACGCGCCGGTGCCGCCGTCGTGTCCGGAGACGAGGACGATGTCGGCATGGGCTTTGGCCACCCCGGCGGCAATGGTGCCGACGCCCGCCTCGGCAACGAGCTTGACGCAGACTTTGGCGCGGGGGTTGACCTGCTTGAGGTCGTAGATCAGCTGGGCCAGGTCCTCGATGGAATAGATGTCGTGGTGGGGCGGCGGGGAAATCAGCATGATCCCCGGCGTGCTGTGGCGCAGGCGGGCGATCAGGCCGGTGACTTTGTGGCCGGGAATCTGGCCGCCTTCGCCGGGCTTGGCTCCCTGGGCGATCTTGATCTCGATCTCCGCGGCGGAGGCGAGGTATTCGGCGGTGACACCGAAGCGCCCGGAGGCAACCTGCTTGATCCGGCTGTTTTTGGAGTCGCCATTTTCCAGGGGGCTGAAGCGGAGGCGGTCTTCGCCGCCCTCGCCGGAATTGGACTTGCCGCCGATGCGGTTCATGGCGATGGCCAGCATCTCGTGGGATTCGGGGGAGATGGCGCCGAGGGACATGCCGGCGGTGGTGAAGCGCGCGCGGATGTCTTCGATCGGTTCGACTTCATCCAGCGGGACGGGGGCCTTGGGCTTGAAACGGAGGAGGTCGCGCAGGGCCACCGGCCGGTTTTGTTCAACCGAGGTGACGAAGGCTTTGTAATCCTCGGGCTTGCCTGCTTTGTCAGCGCCTTTGATGCCGACAAATTGGTGGAGGGACTGGAGCACGGGCGGGGTCACGACGTGCATTTCCCCGTCCCGGCGGTAGCGGTAGAAGCCGGCAAGGGAGGACTTGCCGCTGGCGGCTTCCTCGTGCCCGAGGGCGTGGCGGCGGAGGGTCTCGCGCGCCAGTTCGGGCAGGCCGATGCCGCCGACGAAGGAGGGGGTCCCGGTGAAGCAGGAATCGATCAGGGCGGCGCCGATGCCGACGGCTTCAAAAATCTGCGCGCCGTGGTAGCTGGCCAGGCGGCTGATGCCCATTTTGGACATGATTTTGAGCAGGCCTTTATTGACCGCAGCGCGGTAGTTTTTGACCAGGTCGGCCTCGGACTTTCCGGGGAAGGCATTCTGGGAGGCGAGCGCGGCAAGGGAGTCCCAGACGAGGTAGGGATTGATGGCGGAGGCGCCGTAGCCGATGAGAGTGGCGAATTGGTGCGTGTCCCGGGCCTCGGCGGTGTCGCAGACGATGGAAGCCCGCATGCGGCGCCCGCTGCGGATGAGGTGGTGGTGGACGGCGCCGACAGCCAAGAGCATTGGGAGGGCGGTGGTGTCTGCGGAGGTGCCGCGGTCGGAGAGGATAAGCAGGGTCTTGCCGGCGGCGATGGCGGCATCGGCCAGGCGGCAGATTTCGAGGACTTTGGCCTCGAAGCCGGATTCTCCCGCGGCCAGAGGCAGGAGCAGGGAGAGGGTCTCGGCCTGAAGGTGGCTGTCCGGGAGGCTGCGGAGGGCCTCCAGCTCCCCGTTGGTGAGGACGGGTGAATCGAGGCGCAGCTGGTGGGCATGCTCGGCGGATTCGGCCAGCCAATTGGGCTTGGCGCCCAGGCAGACGATGGTGTCCATGACGAGCTTCTCGCGGATGGGATCGATCGGCGGATTGGTCACCTGGGCGAAGAGCTGGCGGAAGTAGTGGGCCAGGACGCGCGGTTTCTGGGAAAGAACGGCCAGGGGTGTGTCATCGCCCATGGAGCCCAGCGGCTCCTCACCCGCGGCAGCCATCGGCTTGACGATGGTGGTGAGTTCTTCCTCGGTGAAGCCGAAGGCGCCCGACTCCGCGCTGAGGGCGGCGGCATCCAGGCCGCGCGCGCTCAGGGCGGGGGCAGGGGAGAGGCTTTTGACGCCGTCCTTGACCCACTGGGAGTAGGGCTGCTGGCAGGCGGTGAGGGTTTTGAGTTCCTCGTTCCGGATGATCCGGCCTTCGAGGGTGTCGATGGCGATCATCTCCCCGGGGGCCAGGCGGCCTTTTTCGACGATTTTGTCTTCCGGAAGCTGGCCCAGGCCGACTTCCGAGCCCATGACAATGAGGCCATCGGCGGTGATTTGGTAGCGCGCGGGGCGCAGTCCGTTGCGGTCCAGGCAGGCGACGACGCGGGTGCCATCGGTGACGGCGATGGCGGCGGGGCCATCCCAGGGCTCGGCAATGAGTTCGTGGAATTCGTAGAACGCGCGGACTTCCGGGCTGATGTCCTGGTCATGCCGGAAGGCGGCGGGAACCATCATCATGAGGGAGTGGACCAGGTCGCGTCCGGAGTGATAGAGGAGTTCGAGGGCGTTGTCCGCGCTGGCGGAATCGCTTCCGCCGGGCTGGATCACGGGATGCAGGCGCTGGACATCGGGGCCGAAGAGCGGGGAGGCGAGTTCGGCCTCGCGGGCGTGGACCCAGTTGCGGTTGCCGCGGATGGTGTTGATCTCGCCGTTGTGGGCGAGCATGCGGAACGGATGGGCCAGTCCCCAGGTGGGAAAGGTGTTGGTGCTGTAGCGCTGGTGGTAAACCGCGATCGCGGTGGTGAAGAGCGGATCGGTCAGGTCTTTGTAGAAGCGCTCGAGCTGGGTGGCGGTGAACATCCCTTTGTAAACGATGGTCTTGGAGGAGAGGGAGGGGATGTAAAAGGCGTCGATTTTGGCCTTGGCCACGGTCTGCTCAATCTCGTTGCGGGCCAGGTAGAGCTCACGCTCGTAGGACTCGGCGTCCAGGTCGCCTTCCGGGGCGCGGAGGATGAGGAGCTGCTCGATCAGCGGCGCGGTGGCGGCGGCTTTGTCGCCCATGACCTTGGGATTGACGGGCACTTCCCGCCAATCGACCGGAATGAGCCCGCGGCGCTTGAGGACATCCTCGGCGATCTTGCGGCAGTGGGCGGCATCGTAATCGGACTTGGGCAGAAAGAACATGCCCACGGCCAAGTCGTGGTCATGGATGAGCTTGCGCCCCATTTTTTCCAGTTCGCGGCGGAAGAGGGCATGGGGAATTTGGGTGAGCACACCGGCCCCGTCTCCGGACTTGGCATCGGCATCGACGGCACCGCGGTGGACGAGGTTGCCGACGCAGGTGAGGGCTTTTTTGAGAATGTCGTTGGATTTTTGTCCCTGAACGCTGGCAACAAAGCCGACGCCGCAGGCGTCATGCTCAAAATCGGGGCGGTAGAGGCCTTGAGGGGCCGGATACTGGGCGTAACTGTTCAGAGACATAGTTTCGAAAGTATAATGCACACTCATGGAAGCAAGAGTTTTGCCGCATGTGGGCCGGATTTTTCAGGGAGGTTCTTGCAGGGTGGCGAAAAGCAAAACTAAAGGTGGCGGAGAGTGCCACAAATCAATGCTAATGAGGGGGGAACGGACGTGCATTCATGCGCTGCCCGGACGGCGGGAGCGGCGATAGGCTTCGGCAGTGAGGCCCTGGGTGGATTTGAATGCGCGGCAGAAGTGGACGGTGCTGCCGAAGCCGGATTGCTCGGCCACGGCGTGCACGGGCATGACTGTTTGGCGCAGGAGGCGGCGGGCCGTGGCCAGGCGCAGCTCACGCAGGGTGGTGGCTGGAGGCTGGCCGTGTTCTTGGATGAAAAGGCGGGTCAGGTGCTCGCGGGAGAGGCCGAGCGTGCCGGCCAGTTCCTTGATGTTGAGTGGACGGCGGTGATGGTCGCGCAGAATCTCCAGGGCGCGCTGGGCGGGGGAAGTGCCGCTGGCCGCGGGACCCGTGAGTTCGCGGCCCAGGGAAGCCAGCAGGCGTCCGAGCAGGTCGCTGGCATGGTAGCGGTCCTGAAAGCCTTTGCCCTGGTAAATCAGGGCAATCTGGCGCAGCGAGCGCACGGTTTCACCATCGGCATCGAGCGGGACCACGTCACCATGGCGCCGGATCCAGTGCCGCCAGAGGGTTTCGGCTCCGGAAAAATTAATCCAGCAGTAAGTCCACGGTGCGGCGGCATCCGGGGGGAAGAAATACTCGGTGCAGTCGCCCTCCCGCATGAGCAGTGCATGGCCGGGGGGACAGGCATGGGTCCGCCGGCCGCGGCGGAGGCGTCCGGCCCCCTGCAAAGTGTATTGCAGGATCAGGCCACGGCCCTGTCGCACGCGGTTGATCCAGCGGTAGGCCGGTGAAGCGGCGGTTTCGTGGGGCGCGGCCCCGTGCAAGTGGAGGAGGACGTCCAGCATGTCACAAATTGTATATCAACGGTCACAGAAGCCAAGTTGCCGCAAAAAAGAGAGGGTGCTTGCATCGCCTTTATGGCAAAAATCGCATTTATCGGCGCCGGTTCCGTGGTGTTCGCGAAAAACCTCATTTGTGACATCCTCCAGAATCCCACCCTGGCGGATTCGACCATCTGCCTGATGGACATTGACCCGGCCCGGCTGAAGGTGGCCGACATTCTGGCCCGCAAGGTGGTGGCGCAGCTGGGAGTGAAGGCCCAAGTGGAATCCACCCTGGACCTCAAGAAAGCCTGCACCGGCGCCCGCTACGTGATCACGATGATCCAGGTGGGGGGATATAAGCCGGCGACGGTGACCGACTTCGAGATTCCAAAGAAGTACGGACTGCGTCAGACCATTGCCGACACGCTGGGGGTGGGGGGCGTCTTCCGCGCCCTGCGCACCATGCCCGAGCTGGTGAAGGTGGGGCGGATGCTCCGGGATTGCGGGGCGGACGCGCCGCTTTTCCTCAACTACTCCAATCCCATGGCGATGAACATGATGGCCATCGACCGGGCCTGCGGCGTCCCTTCGGTGGGCCTGTGCCACAGCGTCCAGGGGACTTCCCAGCAGCTGGCCCACTACGCGGGCCTGCCTTATGAAGACATCAGCTACAAGGTGGCGGGCATCAACCACGTGGCGTTTTTCCTGGAATTCAAATACCGCGGCCAGGATGCCTATCCACTCTTGTTCAAAGCACTGGAAAATCCGCGGGTTTTTGCTTCGGACAAAGTGCGCTTCGAGATGATGCGCCGCCTCGGCTACTTCGTCACCGAATCCAGCGAGCACTTTTCGGAATACTGCCCGTGGTTCATCCACCACGGAGCGGAAGTGATCGAGCGCTTCGGCATTCCGCTGGATGAATACCTGCGGCGCTGTGAGTCGATCATTGCCACTTGGAAGGACACCGAGAAGCGGATGCTGGCCGACAGCAAGGTGTCGATCGGCAAGAGCGTGGAATACGGATCACAAATCATCAACTCGATGGAGTCTGGCCAGCCGGTGGTGGTTTACGGGAATGTCCCGAACCGCGGCCTGGTCACCAATCTGCCCGAGGGCTGCTCGGTCGAAGTTCCCTGCCTGGTGGACAAGCAGGGCATCCAGCCGACCCGGATCGGAGACCTGCCACCGCAGCTGGCGGCGATGTGCCGCAGCAACATCGCCGTCCAGGAATTGGCCGTGGAGGCTTTCCTCACCGGCAAGCGCGAGCACATCTACCATGCCGTGATGATGGACCCTCACACCTCCAGCCAGCTTGCCCTCGAGCAAATCTGGAAGATGTGCGATGAATTGATCGAGGCGCACCAAAAGGACGGCTTTCTGCCGGAATTCGCGCCGGTGCGGAAAAACACCGGACGCAGCGCGGCTTCGCTGGCCCGCGTGCACGCATCGTTCCTGGATCAAACGCGTGATTTGGCCAACCCGGAAAAGGTCGAACTGCTCTTGGTGCTGGAAAACGAGACCCCGCAGCGATTCAAAGAGAGGCTTGAGCTGGAGTTCGACCGCGAAGCCTGCCGCTGCTCCACGGGGGCCCGGCTGGCCGTGGACCTGGCGCCCGGTGCGGTCCGGAAAATCCCCCTGGTTTTCACCCGCCGCACCCAAGCTGCCCCCTTGTCCGTCACGGTGCGGTCTTCCTCCCGCAATCTTCTGGCGCTGGCCTACCACCAGCCCCAGCGCACGCTCATCCATGCCGGACGGGGGGCCGATGCCGCCCCCCTCCGCATCGAGTGGTCGGGCAACTGTGTCGCCGAAGGGGTGCTGGAACTCGAGCCCCGGCATTTGATGCTGCGCCTGCGCGTCGCGGATACCGATGTTTCCATCCAAAGGAAGGCCTTTTGGCAGGGGAGCGCGATCGAGCTGTTCTTTGCCCCGGCCCAGGGACTTTCGGGAAGTCCGGTGCAGATCGTCGGTTTGCCCGATCCCCAGTCACCGGATGTGATCACCGCCCAAGGCCGCACTGTGGCCGGTGCGCAGATCAAGGTGAAAGCGGACAAGGCAGGCTACGATGCCGCATTGCGCCTATCCTATGCCGCAGCGGGCATCACACCCGGCACTCCGTTTCTTTTTGAACTGCAGATGCGGGTCAATGCCCTGGGAGACGCCCATGGGCGGATCGGCCAGGCCTGGCAAGGCTCGCGCCAGCCGCATGTCGAGAGCAGCCGCTTTGCTCTGGTGATGCCAGCAGCCCGCAAATAAACGCAAAGCATGCGGAAGCTGGGCGGCCGGGCCGCTCCGGTGAGGGGGCATCCCCCCCGGGCTTCATGGGTGTCACCATGTCTCGTAGCCAACCGACTGGCTTCAGAGGAAGGCCACAGGGTGGCATTCAAGCCCTGGCGCCCCAGCCTGGGGACAGTTTACCCGCCTCAGGCGGGTAAACTGTCCCCGTTGTGTGCCCGCACTTGCTGCCGAGTGGAATTACACCCCGTCTTCACCCCGGACGCGGGGCGTGATTGACGCGGCCCGTGGGGGAGGGCAAGCTGCCTGGATGTCAGGATTTGACCGCCCCGCACTGCCGGCCATGGGATGGGTGGCCGCCCTCAAGGAAGAAGACCGGGATTTGCTCGCCAGCTATGGCGACTACATGGGCGTGCATCCGGATCATGACATGATCCGCCAGGGTGAACCCCAGGAACGGGTTTACTTCGTCATTTCCGGCAAACTGGAAGTCCGCAAACAGGGGCTGGAAGATGACATCATCGTTGGCGTGGTGGGCGAGGGTGAATCGATCGGCGAACTCAGCCTTTTCGATCCCGCCCCGGCCAACGCCAGCGTGCGGGCTTTGGAATTTTCCCAGGTTTGGCGGATCGACCGGGACAGCCTCATGGGCTTCATTGCCGACAGTCCGGTGGGGGGCAACACGATCCTTCGCGGCATTTGTGAAATCCTCAGCCGCAGGCTGCGCGAGGCAAATGCCCAATTGGTCGATGCCAAGCTGGGTTATCACAGCTGAACCGTTTGCGGCGGCCCCGGCGCCACTTCAAGATTCGAACAGCCTCAGGGCATCGGCCGCATCGGACGGACGATGTTCGGGGGCGAAAGCCATCAGCCGCATGATCGCTGTGCGCAGCGCCGGGCTGAGGTCGGGGCGGTGCTCGGCCAGGTCGGTGAATTTGTGGTCGAGGTGGTTGTGGAAGATGTCTGCCATAGTTTCACCCTGGAAAGGCATGACGCGTGCCGCGATGAAGTAAGCCACACAGCCCAGGGCGTAGAGGTCGGTCTGCGGGCCCACCGGCTCCCGGCGGAGCTGCTCTGGCGCGAGGGTGTGGATGGAGCCGGTGATGCTGCCGGTATCGTGCAGGTTTTGCAGCGAGGGGTGGGAAGCAAATTTGGCCAGGCCGAAGTCCAGCAGCTTCACATGCAGGCTTCCCCCGGGCATCTCCAGGACCATGATGTTGGAGGGCTTGATGTCGCCGTGGAGCAGGCCATGGGCGTGGGCTGCGGCCAGGCCCTGGAGGCATTGGCGCACTAGCGAGGCGATGTCCGGCTCCTCCAGCGGGGTGTGGTCGTGGACAAAGCGGTCCAGGCCGCGCCCCCGCAGCAGCTCCATGACCAGATAGGGGCCCTCTTCATCGGTTCCACAGTCAAAAACTTGCACGATGTTGGGGTGCTGGAGCGAGGCGAGGGTCAGGGCCTCCTTGAAGAGCGCGTCGGTGCCGCCTTCCCAGCCCGCTTCCCGCCGGAGGCGCTTGAGGGCCACGGGGCGGTTGAGTTCGTTGTCGCGGGCCTGGTAAACTGCCCCCATGCCGCCCTCGCCGATGGGCGCCGGGCTTTCCAGGACGTAGCGCCGGTGGCGCCCGCGGCGCCGGCGGCGGGTTTCTTGTACCGCGCGAACCACCGCCTCCAGCAGCGCCACGGGGTGGACCGGCTTTTCCAGGAAATCGAAAACCCCGCCGCGCAGGCTGTCCTTGACCACTTCTTTGTCGTCCTCGGAGGTCAGCATGAGAACGTGCAGGGTTTCGTCTTTTTCCAGCACGGCCCGGGTGAACTCGGCGCCGTTGCGCCCGGGCATGAGGTAGTCGGTGACTACGCATTCAAAATGGCCGCCGGCATGGCGGTCGAGCATTTGCTCCGCTTTGAGGGGGTCACGGGTGGTCGCCACCTCAAAACCCGCCTCCAGGAGGGTCTCGCTGACCAGTTCGCGGATGAGCAGGTCGTCATCCACAACCAGCACCCGTCCAGGCATTTCTGGCGGGGCGGGCTGGGGGTCGTCCGAAGCCAGCGTGGGTGTGCCTCCGTGCAAATGCACGGTGCGTGTTGGCAAATCGTGGGGAAGCTGGGTCATCGGGTGCCGCAAGTGTAATGAGGTGGAAATCCGGGGGACAGCCCGAATTGCCAGGAAGGGGCAATGTAACCGGGTTGGGACAAACGCAAACGGCCTTTCTTGGCGGATTGGGCGCCTAATCCGCACCGGACGGGGCTCCCGGCGCGGGGAGGGGTGAAAGTTCGGACTTGAGGGAGGGACGGGTAGGCCTTAGACACCCAAGGTGGAATCTATGGTTTTCGCCCTGCCCCGGCAATTGGGCCGGTGGCTGCTGAACGGCACCCGGGTCGCAGGGACAATGACCCTGTTGACGGCGGACATCGTGCGTTGCCTGTTCCGGTACAAGCCGCGTTGGACGCTGCTTCTTGAACAGCTTTACTTTGCCGGAGTCCGCTCTCAATTCGTCGTTCTGACCACGGGGGCGTTCACCGGCGCGGTCTTTGCCGCCCAGGTGCATTTCCAATTCGTCCGCCTGGGCATGGAGTCGGCGGTCGGCCCCACGGTCTCGGTGGCCATGTGCCGGGAGCTGGGTTCCGTCCTCTGCTGCCTGCTCCTCGCCGGACGCGTCGGGGCGGCCATGGCCGCAGAAATTTCCTCAATGAAGATTACCGAGCAGATCGACGCCCTGCGCTCCATGGGCGTTTATCCGGTCGAATACCTCGTCGTGCCCCGTTTCCTGGCCATGATGCTCTCCACCCCGATCCTGACCGCCCAGGCCATCGCCATCGGCATCGGCTGTGCCTACATCGTGGCCGTTCCTCTCCTTGGCGTGGACGGCGCCTACTACTGGGACAATACGGTCAAGTTCACCGAGATCAGTGATGTGCTCATCGGCATTTCCAAGGGCTTTCTCTTCGGCATGATCATTGCCATCGTCTCCTGTTACAAGGGCCTCAATCCCAAGCTCGGCACCGCCGGCGTGGGCCAGACCACCACCGAGGCCGTCGTCATGGCTTCCCTGGCACTGCTGGTCTCCAACTTCTTCTTCACCTTCATCCTCAACAGCCTCTTCCTCGGGGACAAATAGCCCGTGCTCGCCGTCCGCCAGCTCCACAAGTCGCTCAACGGAACCCCCGTGCTCCGGGGCGTCGATCTGGACGTGGCCCACGATGAGAACGTGGTCATCATCGGACGCAGCGGCGGCGGCAAAAGCGTCCTCCTCCGCCACCTCATCGGCCTGATGCAGCCCGATTCCGGCTCCGTCACTTACAAAGGCACCAACCTCTCCACCCTCAGTGAAGAGGAACTCAATCCCATCCGGCGTGAGATCGGCATGCTCTTCCAGAACGGCGCGCTCTTCGACTCCCTCAGCGTCGCCGACAACCTCGCCTTCCCCCTCGTCGAGCAGGGCCTGCGCGACCGCAAGGAGATTTCCCGCCGTGTGGCCGAGGTCCTGGAAGCCGTGGACCTGCCCGGCCAGCAGGCCAAGCTCCCGGCCGAACTCAGCGGCGGCATGCGCAAGCGCGTTGCCCTGGCCCGTGCCGTCATCACCCGGCCCGCCCTCATGCTCTACGATGAGCCCACCACCGGCCTCGATCCCATCGTCGCCAACAGCATCAACAAGCTCATTCTCCGCCTCGGCGACCGCCTCGACATGGCCTCCATCGTCGTCACCCATGACATGGTCAGCGCCAACATGATTGCCGACCGCATCGTCTTCCTCTACGAAGGAACCATCCGCTTCAGTGGCAGCCCTGCCGAAGTCACCGCCTCGGACGATGCCGAGCTGCGGCGCTTCATCAACGGCGAGTCCACCGATGCGGACGCCACACTCTGAAACCGGAGCCCACCCTATGGACCAGCGCAAAATTGAACTTCAAGTCGGCGGATTCGTCCTCACCGGCATGATCATCCTCGGCATCCTCGTCGTCGCCTTCGGGCGCGTGGGCAACTGGCTCAACCCCACCTATCCAGTCACCGTCCAGTTCGACAACGCCAGCGGCGTGATCAAAAACTCCCAGGTCCTCTACCGCGGCGCCAAAGTGGGCACCGTGGCCGACAAGCCCCGCATCCAGGAGGGGGGGCGCTACGTGGAATTGGCGCTCAATATCCAGCAGGACATCCGCATCCCCAGCAATGCCAGCTTCCAGGTCGGTTCCTACGGCCTCCTCGGCGACCGCTTCGTCAACATCCTCCCCCCCGCGCTCGAATCCGGCAGCTACCTGGAACCCGGCGCCACCGTCTCCGGCCTGCCCACCACCGGCATCAACGACCTCGCCGCCAAGGCCGAGCCCGTCATCCAGCGCCTCGATGTCATCGCGGGCAAATTGGAGAACGAAATCTTCACCCAGGAATTCGCCATCAACCTCAACGCCGCGGTCAAAAACGCCAACTCCACCCTGGCCCGCATCGACTCCCTCATGGCCGATGCCCAGGCCGGCAAGGGCGTCCTCCACACCCTCCTCAAAGACCCCCAGGCCGCCGCCGACCTCAAAGCCACGCTGGCGGAGGCGAGAATGCTCACTTACAACCTCCGCCTGCGCGGCCTGCTTTTTTACAGCGATGTGGCCGGGCGCCAGGGCATGGCAGAGCCGGCCCGCAAAGATGCCAAGAAGTGAGCGACGTTTCCGCCATCCTCCTCGGCGCGGGACGCAGCCGCCGCCTGGGTTTTGATAAAATCCTTTCTCCCCTGGCCGGACGCCCCGTTCTGTCCTATTCCCTGGAGGCCCTCGGCGCTTCCCCCCACATCGCCGAAATCATCCTCGTCACCCGCCCGGACATCGAGGCCCAGGCTGCCGCCCTCGCCCAACAATGGGCTCCGGGAAAACCCTGCCGCACCGTCCACGGCGGGGCCGAGCGCCAGGATTCCGTCTGGGCCGGCCTCCAGGCTTCCTCCCCCTCTTCCGCGCTGGCCCTGGTCCACGATGCCGCCCGCCCCCTCCTGACCGCGGACATGATCGACCAGCTGGCCGTTGCTGCCCGGGAGCATGGCAGCGCCGTCTGCGCCCGCCCCGCCACCGACACCCTCAAAGAAGCCACTCCGGACGGCCTGGTCCTCCGCACCATGGACCGCTCCAAATTCTGGCAGATCGAGACCCCCCAGGTCTTCCGCCTCACCGAAATCATCCAGGCCTATCAAAAAGTGCAGCAGGAGAAGGTTGCGGTGACTGATGACGCCTCCGTGGCCGAGCACGCGGGCCTGCCGGTTCGCCTGGTCACCGCCGGACTCTTCAACCTCAAGATCACCCGCCCCGCCGACTGGCTGCTTCTCGAACTTTGGCTGGCCCCCTCCCGGGGTGCCGATTTGCGCCTGGGCATCCATGAATTGGCCAACCAATTCAGCCCCATGGTCGGCTACCTCCCCCTTCTGAAAAAACACGCCGCCGGCAACGCCAAGCTCGAGGGCTACCTCGACAAAGTGGGCGAGGCCGTCCAGCGCGCTGAAGCCTCCCTGCGCGCCGTCCAGGAATTGGCCCGCCAGGTTCACCCCGACCCATCATCTCCCTCTCCCTCTTCCTCTTCCTCTTCCTCTCCGTCTTCCTCTAACTCATGAAAGAGCGCCTGGACCAGGCCCTCGCCGTCCGCGGCCTGGCCCGCAGCCGCGCCCAGGCCCGCCAGCTCATTGAGCAAGGCGCCATTCACGTCAACGGATGCCCCGCCGCCAAGCCCAGCCAGCCGGTTTCCCCGGATGACCGGATCGAGGTCCTCCAGCGCCCGCGCTACGTCGGACGCGCGGGCGGCAAGCTGGAGGCCGCCCTGGCCCATTTCCATCTGCCGGTCCGCGGCGGACGGTTTCTCGATGTCGGCGCCTCCACCGGCGGCTTTACCGACTGCCTGCTCCAGCATGGAGCGGCCTCGGTGGTCGCGGTCGATGTCGGCCACGGCCAGATGGACGCCTCCTTGCGGGAGGATCCGCGCGTCACCGTCCACGAAGGCGTGAACATCCGCAGTGTTCCGGAAGGCCTCTGGCCGCCTGGATTCGAGGGGGCCGTGGTGGATGTTTCATTTATTTCCCTCACGCTTGTCCTGCCTCACGTGCTGCCCTGGGTGAAGACCGGAGGCTGGCTGTCCGCCCTGGTCAAACCCCAGTTCGAGTGCGGTCCGGATGCGCTGGACGCCCGCGGCGTGGTGCGTGATCCGGCACAGCAGCAGCAGGCGGTCAGCGCTGCGGTGCGCGTCCTCCAGACCCTGGGGTGCAAAGTGGAAGAACCGCTGCCCTCGCCGGTCCTTGGGGGAGAAGGCAGCCAGGAATACCTCCTGGCCGCGTTTCGTTCAGGATGACGCCGCAGGGACCATCCGCCCCTTTTTTGCGGCCAATGCCTGTCGCTGCCGCTTTCTTGCTTCCCGCCCGCATTGTGCCAGCATGGCGGAATGAAAGTCTCCCGCCGCTCCTTCCTGGGACTCCTCACGGCCACGGGCACGGCCACCGTCGTGCGCGCCGAATCCTCCACCTCGGCGCTCGATGCCGTGCCCAAGCGCAAGTTCGGGCGCCACGAGGAACTGGTCAGTGTCGTCGGCCTCGGCGGCCACACCCTGGCCATGGCCAAAAGCATCGAGGTCGCCAAATCCATCGCCCACCAGGCCATCGACGGCGGCATCACCTTTTTCGACAATGCCTGGGATTACCATGGCGGGCGGGCCGAAGAGTGGATGGGCCAGTGCCTGGAAGGCGGCTGGCGGGAAAAAGTGTTCCTCATGACCAAGGTCTGCACCCACGGCAAGCCCCTCCCGGAGGGCGGCAAAGAAGGAGCCATGAAAATGCTGGAGGATTCCCTCCGCCGCCTCAAAACCGACCGCCTCGACCTCTGGATGATCCACCAGATCGAAAACGATGAGGAAGTGGACAAAGCCTACGGCCCCGGCGGGGTGATCGAGGCGCTGGAATTGGCCAAGAAGCAGGGCAAGGTCCGCTACACCGGCTTCACCGGCCACACCCGTCCGGAATCCCACGTCAAGCTCCTCCAGGGCGGCTACAACTTTGATGCCACTCTCATGCCCGTCTCCGCGCTCGGAGCGCTCAGCTCGCGCAGTTTTGAGAAAACCGTCATGCCGGAGCTGGTCCAGCGCCGTGTGGCGGTGATCGGAATGAAAGGCTTTGGCGGCAGCAAGCGCGCCCACCTCCACGGCCTGGTCAATGCCGAGAAAGTCGTCCGCTACGCCCTCAGCTACCCGGACGTCTGCACCCACCTCATCGGCATGGATGACGCCAAATTCGTCCGCGAGGCCCTCGCCGCCGCAGGCAAGACGCCGATGACGCCGGAAGAACGGGACGCCTTTGCCACCGCCTGTGCCGCGCGTGGCGGCGAACAGTTTGCCGCCTACCTCCAGCCCGGCCACCGCGACGGCGGCTGCTGCGGCAGCACGGCCTGATTCGCCCGCTCCCTTTCAGGCCACGCCGTGGTGGCGCAAATCGAAGGTCAGGCATCCGCCTTGTGCGGCCACCGGACGGACGGCGGCTTTTTTCCCCACGCAATCCTGGCGCGGCACCCAGCGCTCGGCCCGGCGGCGGGCCGCTTCCACCGGATCATTCGGGCGGTCCGGATAGTTTTCCCCGTCCAGCCGCCAGCTGTGCCAGTCGGCCGCGGCCAGGATGCGCCGGCTGGCCCGGTCCACCCATTGCAGCCGCAGCGGGGACTGGGCGGGAATGTGGGGGTGGAGGGACGGCACACGGTAGTGGGCGCGGAAGCGCACGCCGGTGTGGCTGCCGGAGGCGCTGCGGAAGGGGAAGGTCAGGGGGATGCCGTTGGCCAGCAGGACCCCGCGCGAGCGGGCCAGGGCCGGGGCCAGGGTGATTTCCACCCGCTCGTTGCTGGAATCGATTGAGCGCACCGTCGCCGCCCCCAGGGGCTGCTCCCCCAGCAGCGGCCAGGACTCCAGCGCGTGGCGGACGGTGATGGCCCCCCGCGGGGTTTCAAGCGTGCCAAAAACCGGGAACCGCCAGCGCCAAAACGCCTCCAGCCACTCCCGGCGGAACGGAATGCCGTGGCGCGCCAGATCACGGATGACCGTGCCCAGATTTTCCCACAGCTGGGAGGGAAGGAAGAATCGGTCATGGAGCATCGGCCCCCAGGAAGTGAGTGAAGCCTCGCAGGGCCGGGCCGCCAGACGGGCCAGGATGGCGCGGAAGAGCAGGGCGATGGTGCCCAGCGTGGCCGCATCCGGGGTGGTCTCGATGGCGCGGAATTCCACCAGGCCCAGGGTGCCGGTGGGCGAGGCCGGGTTCCACAGCTTGTCGATGCTGATCTCGGCCCGGTGGGTGTTGCCGCTGCGGTCCGCCAGCAGGTCCCGGAACAGAAGGTTGAACAAATAAGGGTCGTCGGCCACCCGCTGCGCGCCGCGCAGGGCGAGTTCCAGCTCGCTGCGGGAGTCGTCTCCCGTCTCATCGATGCGCGGCGCCTGGCAGCTGGGGCCGACAAAGAGGCCGCTGAAGGCGTAGGCGAGGACCGGGTGGTTGTGGAAATAGCGCAGAACCGAGGGCAGCAAGCCGCGGTGGACGAGGAAGGGGCTCTCCGCTGCGGTCCAGCCGCCGAAGCAAAGGTGGGCCCCGCCGCCCGTGCCCTGTTCAAAGCCGTTGAAGTTGAACTTGATCGTCCGCAGCCCCGCGTCCTCGGAGGCCGATTCGAGGGCTTCAAGGTGCTCCTGGAACTCGGTCCAGGTGCCCGCCGGCGGCAGGTTGACTTCCAGCACGCCCGGATCGGAGGCAAAGGTGAAGCGGGTCAGGCCGGGTGCGTCCAGTGGGAAGTAGCCGCTGAGGATCAGATCGTGCAGGTCGAGGGATTCCGCCAGGCGGTGGATCTTCCGGATGAGCTGGAAGTAGGGCGCGGCGGCCAGGGGCGGGAGAAAGATTTCCAGGCCCCCATCCTTGATTTCCAAAGTCAGGGCACGCTTCAGCGCCTTGTCCGGCAGGCGGGCGAGGGGCAGGCGCAGGCCGATCGAGCTGTCCCCCCAGATCAGCGGCACATCCGGGCGCCGCCCGAAAGCCCAGGCGCCGGAGACCCAGCGTTTGCCGTCGTGGTTCAGGGGCAGGACCCAGCCTTTCGGCTGCTTGGATGCGGACTTGGCCTCGCGCGCCTCCAGCAGCCGGGATTCATGCCCCAGGGCCCCCGCCAGGGCGCGGGCAAGGATGGCGGCCTGCTGTTTGTTAGGAGTTTGCCGGGGCGGGCCCAGCAGGAGCCGCCCGGTCGCCGGCCAGAGGGCCCGGGCCGGATCGTGGGTGACGGAGACGGTCCAGCGCGGCAGGGGTTCTCCCGGATATTGTTTTCCGTAGAATTGGGTGACGAGCGCGCCGGGGTAGCGGCGGCGCAGAAGCGCCCCGGCGAAACGGCGTGCATAACCCAGCTTGGTCGGCCCCAGCGCGGCGATCGACCATTCCTCCCCCGCGGGATCGTGGGGAAGGAAGGTGGGCTCACCCCCCATGGTCAGGGTGATGCGGGCGCGGCGCAGGGTCTGCTCGACCGCGTCGGCGCAGCGTCGGCGGTCGGGGCGCGGGGGGGCAGGCATGTGGGGTTCAGGCAGCAGGGCGGATGCCAGGATCAAGAGGAAGCGGCGCCTCCGGCGCGCGGCATGAGTTCGTCCAAAAGGCTGCCGGTGCCGATGTGCCGGGCGTAGGATTTCAGGGCGTAGCCATCGGTCATCCCGGAGACATAGTCGCAGACCGCGCGGGCGAGTCCGTCCTTCTTGATGCGCAGCGCGCTCTTCTGGCCGATGAGGTGCGGGTGCTTGTGATAGAACTCGAAGAGGGACTGGAGAACCTGGCAGGCGTGCTGGTTGATCCGCGCCACGGTGGCATGGTAGTAAAACTTGCGCAGGAGGAAGTCCCGCAGGTTCTGCACCTCGGCCCGCGTGCGGATGGAGAACCCGGCCAGCCGGCGGGGCTGGGTCCGGACGGCGTCGGCATCGCCCGGCGCGGCTTCCTTGATGTTGGCCGCCGACTGGCGGCAGAGGTCGTCGATCAGGAAATCCACCAGGCAGCGGATGAGGTAGCGGCGCTTGCGCTCGGGATCGAGGCGGGAATAGTGGCGGCAGGCTTCCTCGGCCAGGCGGGACCAGAGCGGGACCTCGGCGATTTCTTCCAAGGTGACGAGGTTGTTTTCCAGGGCATCGTCCAGGTCGCTGCAGCAGTAGGCGATTTCATCGCAGGCATCGGCCACTTGGGCCTCCAGTGACGGCTGGTTGCCGACGCCCATGGTCTGGACGGTGTGCTTGCACAAGCCCTCGCGCACTTCCCAGGAGAGGTTCAGGCCGTTGAACTCGGGGTATTTCATTTCCAGTTCCTCGACCACGCGGAGGCTCTGGCGGTTGTGCTCGAACCCGCCGTGGTCCTTCATCAGCTCGTTGAGCGTATGCTCGCCCGGGTGGCCGAAGGGCGGGTGGCCCAGGTCGTGCGCCAGCGCTACCGCCTCGGCCAGGTCCTCATTGAGGCAGAGGGCGCGGGCCGCGGTGCGGCTGAGCGCGGCAACTTCCATGGTGTGGGTCAGGCGCGTGCGGAAGTGGTCGCCGGTGCCGTTGAGCACCACTTGCGTCTTGTATTCCAGGCGGCGGAAAGCGGCACTGTGGATGATGCGGTCACGGTCGCGCTGGAATTCGGAACGGAAGACATGGACCGGCTCGGGATGGATGCGCCCGCGGCTGAGGGCGCTGGGCTGGGCGTAGGCGGCCAGGAATTGGAGTTCCTTGGATTCCCATTCAAGACGGGCCTGGAGTGCCATATGCGGCGGCATGATACGGAGGGATGGCGGGTTGTCCATGACAGGGTGGGGCTCAGCGGGAAAAGTTCCAGGCATCGCTGGCGTAGCGTCCGGCCTCCAGTTCAGCGGCCAGGGCGGCTTCCGCGCCGCTCAAATCCCTGGATTCCTCCCCGCTGGTGCCGAGGATCGGCGCCAGGCAGGTGGTGAGGGTGCGGGCCAGGGAATCCCAGTCGAACGGTCCGGATGGCAGGATGCTGCCCTGGTGGAGGCAGCCCTCGCGCGTGCGGCGCTGCGCGGCGCCCGCCAGCTTCCGCCCCCGGGCATCGACGACGTCGTAGCGCACGGCCTTCTGGAAGCAGGCGTGGTGGTCGGAAGGATCATTCACCGGAGCCAGCCGGGCATCGAAACCCTCGCGGGCCAGGGCCTCGGCCACGCCGCGGTGCACGGCCTCATAGCTGGGCCCGGTGCCGGCCTGGGTGAGGGGATGGTTCCGCGGCAGGACCAGGGTGTAGGTGAGATCGGCGGCATGGTCCACCAAGCCCCCGCCGGTGTAGCGCCGGACAAAAGGCCGCGCCTCCGGCACATCGGCGGCTTTTTCAAAGTAGCCAATCGAAACCGCATCCCGCTCGGTCCAGCGGTACAGGCGCAGCACGGGCAGGCCCACGCTGCGCAAGAGGGCTTCATCCGCCGCCATGTTGAAGGCACGGCTTCCGGGGCCATGGACGATGCAGCGCAGCACGGGCATACCGTATTCAATGACGCCAAATGCGGAATGACAAACGGCAAATCGGCGGGCACCATGCAGGCGCTATGAAAAATCCCGGTGTGCGCAGCCCGCACGACAAAGTCGGCGGCATGGTTTATTTCGGACGCATGGTGGACAAAATCCGCCGCCACCAGGAGGGCCGCCTGCCCGATGACCTGGTGGAGAACATGGGCCAGGGCTTCGACGAGCGCTGCTGCCGCTTCCTCCGCATCGCCTATGCCGACCTCCGGGAGCGGGTCCTCCAGGGTGGATCGGATGAGGAGATCCTGGACTGGGCCATGGCCCGCGGACGCCGCCCGGAGGCCGATGACCTCGAAATGTGGAACGACTTCATGGCCAAGCGCGGCTGGAACGATGGGGTGGCCGAGCGGCTCAAATTCCGTCTCGAAGAAGCCGGAGCGGCCCACCGCACAGACATCCAGACCATGTTTGATTACATCGACTTTGACGAAGGCCGGAAGCCCTGATCCGCATCCCATGACCCCAGCCTCAATCGAGGAAAAAATGCGGGCCGCCGGACAGCCCGAGTCGGCCATCCGGGCGTTTTTGCGCAACGTCGCCGTGGTGCGCGCGGGCGGTGCGGGATTCATCCGGGAGGCAGAAATTGAGCCGCCCCGGAACATCGAGGTCTGGGAAAATCTTCCGGAAGATGACAGCCCGGCACGGGTGGGGCGGACCGCGGTGGTCAAACTCAACGGCGGCCTCGGCACCGGCATGGGGCTGGACCGCGCCAAGTCGCTCCTCGTCGTCAAAGAGGGGGACTCGTTTTTGACCCTCACCCGCCGCCAGTTGGCCTCCGCCGGAAGGGATTCCGGCGCGGCGCCCCGCTTCGTTTTGCTCAACAGCTTCAACACCAGCGCGGACACGCGCGCAGCCCTCGCCGCCCAGCCCGTGCCCGGTGCGCCCGATCCCCTGGAAATGCAGCAAAGCATGGCGCCCAAGCTGGAAGCGGCGACCCTGGCCCCCGTGGCCTGGCCGGCCCAGCCTGAGCTGGAATGGTGCCCTCCGGGGCATGGGGACATCTATCCCACCTTGGCCGGCGGCACATTGCGGGGGCTCCAGGAGGCCGGCGTGGAATACCTCTTTGTTTCCAATGCCGACAACCTCGGTGCCACACTGGACCGCCGCATCCTCAACCACTTCGCCGCCTCCGGCGCCCCCTTCCTCATGGAAGTGGCCGTGCGCACCGCCTCCGACCGCAAAGGCGGGCATCTCGCGCGCCGCCTGCGTGACGGACGCCTCATCCTGCGCGAGTCCGCCCAGTGTGCCCCGGAGGACGGGGAGGCGTTCCAGGACATCGCCCGCCACCGCTTCTTCAACACCAACAACCTCTGGCTCCGCACCGATGCCCTGGCCGCCGCGCTCGGGCGCAGCGGGGGCTTCCTGGAACTGCCGCTGATCGTCAACCGCAAGACCGTGGACCCGCGGGACAAGCATTCCACCCCCGTCCTGCAACTGGAGACGGCCATGGGGGCGGCGATCGAGCTCTTTGATGGAGCTGCAGCCCTGGCTGTGCCGCGCGGGCGCTTTGCCCCGGTCAAGACCACATCCGACCTGCTGGTCGTCCGTTCCGATGCCTACCAGGTTGATGCCTGCGGCGGGCTCCACCCGCATCCGGACTGTGCCGGGGCCCTTCCGGTGGTGAGGCTGGACGAGGCTGTTTACAAAAACATGGCCGCCTTCGAGGCCCGTTTCCCCCAGGGCCCGCCCTCGCTCAAAAGCTGCCGCAGCCTGGTGGTTAAGGGGGACTGGACCTTCGAGGCCGGCGTGGTATTTGAGGGGGAGGTGGAACTGTCCACCCCCGTCCCCAGGGTTCTTCCCGCAGGCGTCTATTCCGGCCCGATCGGCGCCGGAATCTGCTGATCTGCGCGGGCCCGCAGGAACGGCCAGGGCCGCCGCGCCCAAGCCCTGGCTTAAGGGTCAGTCGGGGCGACACGATTCTGCCAGCCTTATTTTGGCGCTGGAACCTCGTAAACAGCAAAAATGCGATACGGTCCTGGCTCTCCGCCCAAGTAGGCCTTCACGTCCATAAAGCTTTACGCGACTGCGTTTGTATCTCCTGGAGTCTCCCAGCCAGTAGATATGGTTCCATCTGGATATAGATATACAGGAGATTCATTTAATACTACCGATACAGCTAAGAATTCCTCTGGCGAATTCAAGGGCAGAACAAAAGGTTTATTGTCTCCTAGGTTTAATACAATTCTGGATGCTTTACTTTTTATATTCCACTGCAGTGTGTAGCTGTGTATTGGTCTTGGTGGCATATTTATTCCTATTTTTAGTCATTACCGAACGTACCCGGTATGCCAGGCGCGTTCCGCGCCTTGCCTCGACCGGCTGGTTCGCTTTTATGTTTTAATACTTACTGAGCTTCGTACAGGAAGTTAATGTTGGTACAAACCCTGCTGCAAGAGCAGGGCATGAAGATACAACAGACCAAGCGTCCGGAAAAGATGGAAAAGCGGCGGCTGGAAGGCTGTCAAATGTTGGAGCAGGGCTATCGTCAGGCCGAGGTGGCGAAAAGGCTCAAAGTGAGCCCGGCGGCGGTCAGCAAGTGGGAAAAGCGACGGCAA